>Ga0076283_110_pt1 | contig 7741 bp, 6 predicted proteins | sample RifGroF2_FD_67787 | JGI IMG/M metagenome (GOLD analysis project Ga0076283, IMG submission 67787) | Parcubacteria bacterium GW2011_GWF2_44_8 | reverse complement strand
ACCACTAGTTTACATTTTGGCCTATGCCATTCGCCCTCTCACTTTCTTCCCCGGCACCATACTTACTATTCTCTCTGGTATTTTCTTTGGTATTTATGAAGGTATTATCTATACAATAATCGGCGCCAGTGTCTCGGCAACAGTGGCATATTTCGTTGGACGCTTCTTTAGTCAAAATCTAAACGGCATTAAAAAACTACTTGGTCACTGGATAAACTTTTTGCATGAACGTCCGTTCATGGCAATTCTGACTATGCGACTCACCTTCTTCCCTTTTGATTTAGTAGCGTACGGAGCTGGTCTATTAAAAATTCCCTATACTCCATTCTTGTTCGGAACCATTACGGGCACCTTGCTAGGCATCACTACTTTTGTCTCAATCGGCGCTTCACTAAGTGTTGAAGAATTTATTAAAAACGGAATCACAGCCGAGGCAATTGATGGAAAGTTTATTTTGCTCTCAGCGGTTATTTTTGCATTATCTCTTGTCGTCTCAAAAGTTGTAAACAATAAACCGACCAACTAAAGACCATTCTAAATTATTGAAGCAGAAAAGTATGAACACCGTAACTGGTGCCGTTTATTTTTATTTCTAGTTGATGTTCACCACTATGAAGAACACGAGTAGTCATAGGCTTTAGAGTGTGAGACTTAGAAAGGACAATTGTCTCTTGAGGCAGAATAGTCTTTTTGCCTAGCAAGAAAACTTTGGGAGACAGAGAGCCATTCGCTTTTTTAAAATGTATTAGGTAGTGCATCAGCAGCAACTGGGGTTCTTTGCTGTCATTGGTAATAGTTACCGAGAAAGTTTGAGTCTCACCGACCGTGAGCTTCTTTTTATCAATTGTCGATTTAACTACAACCTTGGGTGTAGTTAATCCAAACAAGGCCTGAGCGTCACTGTCCCCTTCTTTGATGAGAGTGCGCAGAGCGTGCTTTGTTATAAATGCTAACTCCGGAGCAGACTGCTTATTTTCTTTTTGCCAGCGCTTGAGGGTGTACACCACTAGTTCTCCATCAATCTTGCTTAGGTCATTGAGATGATTAGCTACCGAGCGAGTAACGTACCTGGTTTTATCGGTATACAGAATATCTAAAATTGGTAAGGTGGAAGGAGCGTCATATTGAATTTTTTTGGCCCACGGTAAGTTGGGGCGAGTACCCTCACTAGCCAAGCGACGGACATGGTACTCAGAACTTTTAGCCCAGCGTTTGGTGGCGACCAACGTCTCCTTGGGAAACTGATTAATAAAGTCTCTAAGTGCAGCTTCGCACGAGAAACGTTTAGTGATTTCCTCAAGCGCCTGCAGTGAAACAGCTAGGTGCTTTTTGTTGCAGCCATATTTAGCTACATAGTATGAATACGGCGCATATATAAAGTCACCAAAGTCATCGTCAACTTTTGAGTTATCAAGAGCTGGCGGTAAAGCAGCCACAATAACCTCTATAGCCTGTGGGTAGTCCTGGGGCAGGAACTCAAAAAGAGTATCCCTGATGCCAGCAATACGTTCCATCAATTCTTGTCCAGGAAACGCCGAAACAACTTTTTTGATGAAGGCCGTCTTGGCAAAGTTAGGGTACACCGCCTGTATTTCAGCGGCTAACATTCGAACTTTAGCCTCATTAAACAGCATGTCCTTAAGTAGAAATAGTTTTTCGGTTTTGCGGTGAATGGTCATAATAGAGTAATTGTGCGGATTTATTTCCTAATATGCAAACTAGCAATTTCTTCGTATACTATATTCCTATGACATATCACGGTAGTTGTCACTGCGGTGCGGTGAAGTTTGAAGTTGAAGGAGAATTTACAGAAGCTATCAGTTGTAATTGTAGTCACTGTAAGCGTAAAGGGATGTTGCTGGCTTTTGTACCAAAGACCAGTGTCACCAACCTCACTGGCGAGGACAAACTTAAAACCTACCAGTTCAACAAAAAGGTAATCGACCACCGCTTCTGTGAAACCTGTGGGGTACAACCATTTGGTCAAAGTGGCGACACGATAGCAATTAACCTCAACTGTCTTGAGGACTTAGATACTGATACTCTAACCATCAAAAAAGTAGACGGCAAAAATTACTAACCTACAAAAACCCCTTCAGTTAACTGAAGGGGTTTTTAATATTATTTCCTCATAAAATATTTCTCAATAATTATCGACATCGGACACCATCCCGCCAGTGCTGAGAAAGATAACCCACCAGCTACCAACAACGGCAGAGCCAAAAATCCAACATGTACAAAGTGCGCCAGAGTGACGCCGATAATTATCAATAGACTAGCGACCGCAAACGAAATTCTAAGGGAAGTAATGTCAGCTAATCTAACTTTTTCTGCTTGGTTTTTTAAAGTTAACAAAAACATATTTGTGATTTAAGATTTTAATTAATTTTCGCCGTTGGCGCCTTGATTAAACTGCAACAATACAGCTGGAAAGACCACTAGAGTAAGGAGGGTGGATAGTGAAAGTCCAAAGACAAACGACCAAGCCAGACCTGACCACACTGGGTCACTCGCAATCGTGAGACTACCGAGCACGGTGGTTAGTGAAGTAAGTAGAATCGGACGTAATCGCACAGCCCCAGCTGCAATTAAGGCATCAGCATATTTGGTCCCCTCAGCTAAAGCCTGCTCTACATACTCAAGATAAATAATGGCGTTATTGACCACAATACCAATGAGAGCAATGAAACCAATAAGGGCGGTGGCCGTTAGGTAAATACCAAACAGCTGATCGAGGAATAAGAAGCCTGAGAAAATTCCAATGAGACCAAGCGGAACAGTAATCAGGATGTAGCCCGGGGTAGCAAACGAACCATACTGTGCTACCAAGACTACGTACACCAGGAAGAGTGCAACTAACATAGCTACACCAAGGTCACGAAAATTCTCCAGAGTCATCTCCCACCCTCCACCCCATGCAATAGTTACTGCTTCACCTTCTTCGGTTTCAAGTGTCATTCCAAACAGACCCCAATCAGTGACCGTAAATGATGGAAGTCCATCGTCAATAATCCCACGCAACAATTCAATCATTACATAGACAATTGACCGTCCTTCAATTTCGGCAGTGACATATTCAACTGACTTGGCTTGTTCTAGATACAAGGCACTGGTACGTGGAATATATTCTTTACTCAAAAACGCACCGAGCAAAGTATGATCTCCCCCCGTAGTCGCAAACGGGATTGTTTCAAGACCAATTGGTGAATCACGATACGAGATTGGTACCGTTAGGTACAGACCAATACGTTCCGCAGATGGCAACGCTACATACTCACCGAGTTGCTTTGGGGCATTAGCCAACAAATACCAATTAAGTACCGACTCCTGTGACGCTCCGCTTAAAGCGACAGCTTCACGATTAAGGGTGTATACCACTTCTTCTACCTCGGCATCAGCGCTAGTATATTCATCTACCACGCCATCAATACCAGCCAATAATTCCTCTAACTCAAGGCGCAACTTCTCGCGCACTTCACTATTATCAGCTCCGAGCTTCGCCTCAAAGGTAGCGGCCACTGGTGGTCCAGGTGGTTCTTCCATTATTCGCACCAAGCTTGCACTTGGACCAAGTTCTTTTACAAATAGTTCGCGCACTTCGGCAGCTATGGCAGTCGAACTAATAGAACGTTCATCAGTTGAAGTTAAGTCAACTCTGATTGTGGCTTGGTCTTTTTCTACTCGTCCCGGCGCTCCTTTGAAGAGTCCGTTAAAGTCGACAATCGGTGCCCCGGCCACAAACGCTTCCACCGTCTCCACTTCAGGGTGTGAAGTTAACACTCCAGCCACTGCTTTAGAGAAGTTATTTGTTTCATCAAGACTTGTCCCGACTGGTGCATCTACATACACATAAAACTGATCACGGTCAGCTTTAGGCAACATTTGAAAATGTACCAAACCAAAGGCAGGCAGAATAAGAACAAGTAGAAAAACTACCAGCACAGACCCAAGTAACTTTTTTCGAAAGCGCTCTTGGTAGGCTATTTTGTGAAGTAGATGTACATACAATTGAGTTAGTCCATCTAGCTTCCGTCTGAAAAATGCACTTAGCTTGTTTTCCTCCTCATCATGCTTGAGTAACTTAATTGCAATAAATGGAGTGAGCACAACAGCAATCACCAACGAAGCAATCAGCGCCATCGGTACAAAAAATGCAATTGGTCCCATGTACGGACCCATCATGCCTGTGATGTAATTCATCGGTAAAAACACCACAACTGATGTTAGTGCAGAAAGCACCAACCCCACCCCCACTTCGCGTACTGCACCAGCTGCAACCGCCGGTAGACTCACTACTCGCCCAGCGGCGTGAGCTCGTTTAAGATGGTCATAGATATTATCCACGACCACAATCGCCGCATCGACAAGAAGACCTAGCGAAAGAATGAGGGCAAAAAGTGTAATGCGGTTCATGCTCTCACCAGCCAATAGTCCGATACCAAGGACCGACAAGAATGTCAGCGGCACTGTAATCAAGACGACAAGCGCTGCTCTAGTAGAAAGGAATAAAAATAGCACCACGCCTACAATCAAAATTGAACTGATGAGGTTTGAGGTCAGTCCACTAATTTCACTTGCGGCTACCGCTCCATCATCACTCACTATCTCGTACGATAAATTTTTGAATGAAGACAGTGCAAGTTTTGCATCAATTGCTTTTTTTACCTCAGCTGTAACTACAGGTGCACTACTACCTTCGCGCTTGGAAACAGCCAACATCACAACTTCAGTTGGAGCCACATCTTTACTCGCATACCAAGTATAAGAACGTTGCGGACTAGCACCGACAAACACTGATGCCACTTCACGCAGAGTCACACCTGGAGCAACCGGCAGCTCACCGAGCTCACTAACTGTAGTAGCTGACGCCTCTAGCACGACTCGCACTGCTCCAGTACTACCTTCCACCTCACCACTCGAAACACGGAGTGATGCAGAAGTGAGAGCGCCCTCAACCATATCGAGCGAGACACCGCGTGCCAGCATTGCACTCGGATCTACCTCTACCATTACCACAGAATCTTCTCCGCCCACTACAGAAAGTTCACTCACACCCGGCACCGTCAACACCGCCTCACGTAATGAGAGCACTTGTTCACGCACCATGGCTGGAGTTGACTCCGCACTACTAAATACTAACTGCATTACTGGAATCGTCTCCGGATTAATTTCTGTAATCTGTAAATTCGTGACTGCTCCGCTAGCCAAATAACTATGACTTTGCAATTGGGTCAGTAAATCAACCTTGGCTTGCGCTTTGTCATATCCCACCTCAAACATCACGGTACTCATCACCAAAGAGCCGTCTGTGATTTTGGTGTAGATATCTTCCACTCCTGGCACTACCTGTAATTTTTGCACCAACTCATAACCAACACGGTCGAGAGTTGTTTCCGGCATTGCGCCCTCGTAGGCAAAAGAGACCACAAAGGCTGGCCGGATAATTTCTGGATTGTACTGCTTGGGCATGGCCATAAATGAAGCCGCTCCAAAGACAGCGATTGATACCAAGAGCAGATACGACAAAGATTTGTTTTCTGCGAAGAAATGACTGATGGCTGCAATAAAATTATTTACCATACAAAAATTCTATAAACGAATACCGAACGCTGGTACTAAGTCCTCATTAAGTTCACGCTCACCTTCAATCACCAACTCATTCCCATTGTCATGAATTATTTTTATATGAACTTTTTCTCCAGCTCGAGTTATGACATACGGTCCAGTACCGTCAAAATACATATACTCCCGACCGATGGTATGAAAGCCTGCGCCAGCAGTTACCATAAGCACACCTCGCACCACCTCACCGACCGTTTGTGACTCAGTAAATGAGATATAGGCAGTAGCGCTACCAGCCTCCAAGACTGGAACTACCCGGTCAACCACTCCTACAGTTTCACTTCCGACCATGAAGACATCACCAACTTGCATACTCCTAGCAGCTCCACTTAGTTTTACTTTCATTTCCTGTGCACCGCTACCGGAAAGCTTGACTAGTGGCTGACCCGCCTCAACATACTGACCATTCTCTACATACACTTCAGTTATTACTCCAGCAAACGGGGCTTCACTTAATCCAAGATTAAGTTCAGTAGCAAGCACATTAAGCTCAGCTGACGAAAGTCGACTAGTAGCACTTTCAATCTCTGCAGTAATATCACTAAGTGAGGCGGTAGCGTCTTTACTGATTGAAGCCGAGGCGACACTGGAAGTAGAGTTAACTTCATTTATATCCTGACCACTACTAAGTGCCGATACCCCATCTATAGACGCAACCAGCCCTACAGAAAGTTCTGATAGTGACGCACGGAATTCAGAGTAAGTAGCCAGTTCAGCTGAATCACTAGTTAATTGATCCCTATCAAAAAATTCACTTTCTGAGCGTGCGTACAAATCGATAATAGTACCAAGTTCAGTTTGTACAGCTTCAGCCACCAAAAGCATTTCAGCAGGTGAAGCATTCTTTGCCTCAGCCAATTGCGTTAGTAGCGCAGTATCATCACCTGAAGATGTAACTCCAATTCGTAAATAGCTTGGTTCTTGTTTATAAAACGCTTCCACTACCTCAGTATATAGATTCATGCTTTCTACAGTAAAAAGCGGTTTGTTATCTTGTACAAATCTGAGTGCTTGAGGCACTACCGCTTCTACCTGAGTGAGCGTCGCCACTAATTGCTTAAGGGCAGCGTCCGTACGAGCGCCACTGGCTGCATTAGTGAGACCAAAGAGAGCTACCGACTGCTCATAGCCAACGGTCGACACCGACTGTTGCTGCTTTGCACCAATAAATGCACTTGTAGCCTTCAGTCTGTTGACCACCCCCGCCTCATCTTGAACAGCCAGACGAGAATTAGTCACAGGATCTACCGCCAGCACTAAAGTCGCCCCAGCTTCAATTGCATCACCTTCCTTTACTGCTACCTGTTTAACAAAACCTGAACGCTTAGCAAATAGAGTTACCGACTCTCCAGCTTCAACTAATCCAGCCACCGGGTAGGCTATAGCCCCAGTTGGTTTAGCTGGAGAAAATACCGGAGCCACAACCGAAGACGTTGCTTCTGAAACAGTTTCTGCCTGAATAAAATTAAAACCAATAAACCCTAACCCCACAACAATGACACCGAGAACGGTGCTGCGGCGATTGATAAATTGTGCACGGACTGTATTTTTCATGCTGTACAATATACCCCAGGGGGTATATAATGTAAAGAACCCCTCCTGCTGTCGGGACCTGGGTTCTTTACTGGCAGAGGAGCCGTCCACCGACGACGCTAGTTAACGTCACCTCCATCCTTTCGCTCACGCTCAGGATGGCTGTGACACACCAGTAAAGTCTTATGCGCAAATTATGCTATCCTTTTAGTATGGAAACAGACACCAGAAAAAACATCACCAATCGCCTTAATCGAGCTGAGGGGCAAATTCGTGCACTGCGCCAACTCATTGAAACAGACGAGGCCGAAAACTGCCGTGAATTTATTATTCAAATCAAAGCTGCCCGGGCTGCGCTTAAGCGAGCCAGTGAGCAATATATTCTGGCGCACATCCACCGCTGCGAGACCCTCCCCAAAAAGGAGCGAGAGGAAAAGATTACCGAAGCCATCAACCTCCTCGCCAGCGACTAATTGAATCACAAACAAAAAACCTTCCAATTGATTGGAAGGTTTTTTGTTTGTGATTAAGTTTTATTATCGCTTCTTAGCAAGGTCGAAGACTTCGTCAATGTGAATCTGTTGTA
>Ga0076283_125_pt1 | contig 7988 bp, 8 predicted proteins | sample RifGroF2_FD_67787 | JGI IMG/M metagenome (GOLD analysis project Ga0076283, IMG submission 67787) | Parcubacteria bacterium GW2011_GWF2_44_8 | reverse complement strand
AAGAAAGGGACTGTAACTAGACAGTTAAAAATCCACCCGAGTTCCATATGGTCTTGGTTGTCTGACTGACGAAACAGAATAACTTTCTTTGGGTCTACTCCAGCCGCTAGGTAGTCGCGAACGACGTTATATACGTTAGTTCTAAGTTCGTTGGCGTCACGTAGTGAAGTAACAGCATGGTAGTCCGCCACCATGAGAAGTGCCTCGTTGTTTTCTTGTTGAGTCAGGTCCACCAGTGGCTTCAAAGCACCAAAATAGTTCCCGATATGGAGTGTGCCTGAGGCTTGTAGTCCGGTTAAAATTCGCTTTTTCATAAATACTAGATAAGTGCAATAAAGTGTCGCTTCCCTTTTTGTAGGATGACCTTGGTCGTAATGGCTCCGAGCGGTCGGTCTGCTTCCAAGATGTCTACCTTGCGCCCATCAAGCTTCACAGCACCTTGTTCGATAGCACGCCTAGCGTCGCTCTTACTGGTGGCAATGTTCGTCTCAACCAAGATATCAATAATGGTGGACTCAGGATCTGGATGTAGCTCTGGGATATCGTCTGGGACTTCTTTGTTTTGGAAAGTTTTTACAAAGGCTTCTTCGGCTACCTTGGCGGCTTCAGAACCGTGGTAAATTTCGGTGATGGTAAACGCGAGGCGCATCTTGGCGTCGCGTGGTCCGAGCTCACTCATTAAGTTATCAATCTCTGGAATAGTGAGCCAAGTACAGTCTTCAAATAGTTGGCGCATGTTTTCATCTGCCTGTGCCATCAGTGCACCGTACATACGGTTGGCGTCAAAGTCCAAAAAGACACCGGTACCTAGTGACTTAGACATCATCTTCTCACCAGAGATTGGATTCTCAAGTAGACGAGTGATGAAGACAAACTTTTCTTTATCTTTTAGTTTGCGCAGTAGTGTTCGGCCGGCGAGTGCGTTGAACTTTTGGTCTGTACCACACATCTCTACATCGACGTCCATGGCAACAGAGTCGTAGCCTTGCATTAGTGGATAGAACAGTTCGTGCATGTACAGTGGCTTGCCACTAGCGATACGCTTTTGGAACATGTCTCTCTCAATCATTTGTTGGACAGTGAAGTTTGATGACAGATTGATGATATCTTCAAAGGTCAAAGCTGCTAGCCAGTCGTGGTTGTATTTAAGGACTACTGGATTCTCGGCGTTGTTTATATCAATAACCGGCACTACTTGCTTGAGCCAGGTGGTGGTATTTTCTATTACTTCCTCTCGTGTAAGTTGCTTGCGGGCCGAGTCATTCTTGTCTGTGGGGTCACCGATGCGTGAAGTGAAGTCGCCAATGAGGAAAATAACCTCATGTCCGAGTTGGCGCAGCTTCTCTAGAATCATGTAGTTAGTGGCGTGACCAAGGTGGAGTGATGAGCCGGTAGCATCAGTGCCGATGTAGATTCGCAGACGGAGTGCAGTTCGGAATTCGTCTTTACTCGGTAAAATCTCCTCGACAGAACGAGTCAAAATATCTTCAATTTTCGCTGGGTCAGTATTGATATTCATAAATATATATAGCTACAATGTAGCAAATTATACACTATAAAAAAAGGCCGCCCGGAACGGTGTTCCCGGAGGCCTTTTTTAGCTATATAACACCCACCAGCCTGATTCATTTTAAATATTTTGAACTTTGTAATTTGGGAAAATGTCACCAAACAAGTCTACAAAAGTAGAGTCAATAAAACGCTCTTCTTCTAAGTGCTCCATGCTCTCAATTTTCTCTGAGAAAATCAGATGAAGAAGTTCGTGCAGCAGTGTCTCTATCCATTCATCAGGAGTACCTTTGGTAATGTTTACATAAATTGTGTCCGGGGTGTAGTAGTAGCCATACGGACCATAGAATGTAAGTACACATCGATACGCACTATGGTTTGAAGTGTCGGTTATGGTGCAGAGTTTAGATATAATACCAGAAGCGTACTTTTTCCAAGCTACTTTGATATTGGTTTCAGCGTCAGTGAGTCTGAATGTTTCAGAATCTACTTTGATTTGCGTCTGTATCACCGCCTCGCTCATCTCTGAAAATGGAAAATAATAATACATTTTCATCTCTTCCAAAAAAGAGATGAATTCTTTAACTATCTCAATACTTTCAATAATGCTCTTTTCAGAAGCATCGAAATCTAAAGCGAGGTCTTTCATTGTTAAGTCAACAGTTTGGTTACATCACAAGCGGAAGCTCAAGGGTGAAGCGTGAGCCTTGCCCTTCCCCCTCTGAATGAGCGGTAATGGTGCCGTGCATGGCTTCAGCCATCTTCTGAGCTACATAGAGTCCTAGTCCGGTGCCGGTTACGTTTACAGTGTTGGCTTTGTCTCCACGTTCAAATTTTTGGAAAATGCTGTGTAGGGTCTCTGTGTTCATGCCTACTCCAGTATCTAGGAAATCAATGTAAATCTTCTTGGTGTCCAAATTTTCGTGAACATATACCGTAATAGCTCCTTTCTGTGTGTACTTAATAGCGTTATTGATGAGGTTGTGGATGATTTGCTGAACCTTACCAGTATCTGCATTTACAATACCTTTACTCTCGATACGCTTACGGAATAGCAACACTAACCCACGCTTTAACGCTTCAGGGCGGAGGTCATCACTGATATGTTCTGCTTGATCAGCTAGGCTGAAGTCAGTGAGATTGTACTTCATATTTCCGGCTTCAATTCGCGATACGTTAAGGTAATCTTCAATTGAGACAGCCATCATGCGAGCTGATTGTTCAATACGCTCAATTGGTTCACGCATCTTATTGGTTATTTCACCGTAACTCCCCTCTCGCAGTAGTGAAGCGTAACCAGAGATGGCGGTAATAGGACTGCGGAGTTGATGTGAAGCAATAGATACAAATTCAGACTTCAGTTTGTCCATTTGTTGTAGTTTAGTATTGGCTCTTTCGAGTTTATGAGCAAGTTTTTCGATCTGCTCTTTTTGTTGTACTTCACGCTTAATGTTACGCACTAGAAGGAATCCGATAATTGAGAAAATAAACAAAGTACCAAGTGCAATTAGCTGAGCATTTTCAATTGTTCTAACAAATAGTAGTGAAAAGAGTAAAATAAAGGCAGTGGTAAATAGGGCTTCTGCTGTTAGAACCTTCAGTTTAAATGACTCAAAACGAACAATGGCATATCCAACAAACATTAGGAGTATTGGCATTCCGAAGAGGCCAATCTGTCCAATCTCCCAGTCAGTTTCTACACTACCGAGAATGTTTCCTATGGAGAATGAGAACAAAAATAGAAGCGTACCTAAAGTAACTATAATGAATTCCTTACGGCGCTTTGTGTTTTCCGGCTTTCTAACCTCTGATAGCGCAAATATAAAAATCCAAGCTGCAAATATTGCCTCCAAATAATAAATATAATTTTGCCACAACGGTCCCTCAATCGCCTCTCGCCAACAGTTTGTGAAATCAAAACCTGTGAGGTTGAGCGAAGTGTGCCCAAAAAGAAACAGTGGAATAAATGAAAGTACTATTGCTAATTCACTGAGGAAATTAGGAAATTTATTTCGTATGTATCCATATATAAAATACAGAGAACCGACATATACAAACAGCTCAAAGTATATGAGACTAGACCAAGTGAACATTATCCAATCAATTTTCTCTGAGGACCACAAAAAGAGATCCATAAATGTCCAGGTGGCAAATGATATGCCTGTCACAAGAAGTGCTTGCGCAGCTTTGTTTGAACGAGCGTTAAAGTATACGAACAGTGTTACAACCAAAGCCGAGACAGCTGGTAGAAGGTGTGAATAATAAATAAAATCACCCCAAATATTATCAGAGAAGAATAAAAACTGAGCCTCATCCCACTCACAGATTGTAGTATCGATATTATTCAACATATTCAGTATCCTCGGTTAGAAAGTAGTCTGATGTGTCTGGACCATCGGGATTTGTGAAAATTTCAAAATCTTGGAGGACGACATTTGAGTAGTAAATTATAAAAAGCGACAAGATAAGACAAACTGCAAAAACTATTCTTAAGATAATGACTTTAATCATATTGATCAAAATTCTTATTCTTAGTATACCCCACCGACCAATTAAAAAATTTTATGCATGTTGACTACATGCGGGCTGTTGAAAAAACAACAAGTAACCTTACGGTTAATATGAAAATGAAATCAAGAGTACTTCTTTTTTTCGATTAGAAAAATATTTCTGAAGTTCTCAGGAATGAGCGACTTGTTTCTTTGGAACGTTTTGGTATCGAGTGAGTAAACTGGACCAATTACTCGACGACACTGTTTACTTCCACAATTACATTTGGGTATGCTCCAACCCGGGTCAGCTTCTGTGAAGGAGTAGTCCATAGTCACCTCTTCGTTGGCAGCAATGTTTTTTAGGGCGACAACTGTTCTCTTCCCAACTATATAGGTGTTGGGGCTACAGGAGTGATTGATGTATCTGAATGGAGAGTTTTTTGTGTTAATCCACGAGTATCTGCCGATTCCAATCCAGTTGGGGCTGATTTTAGAGAGGAATGGTGTCCACTCTCGAATTATTTCAATTTCACCGTGAATTAATCCTACCTTCTCTCCAGAACGTAAAGGCTTTTTGGTGTGTAAGCCGCTCCCGTTGATACTACTCCTCTTTAAGAAGAGGTGTGACATATTCATAATATTAAAACTCTATCTGATATGTATGGATAAGTAAACAATTTCACTGTGTATTATCAGGTTAAAATGATTATTTAAAAATAAAAACTCCCCGCAGCCTTCGTATAACGAATGGTTGCAGGGAGCGGTTCGACATTAAGTCGTTGTAAGTGCTGACACCCGACGAGGGCGCAGGTTGCTCATTTTACTACTGAAAGCCGCGACACCTTGCAGAGTATGCATAAATGCGTTGAGGGCTGGGTAACTCATGAGAGTGACTAGCTCAACGAATGACACATGCCAGACCCAGTTGAAGGTTAGAGAGATGTAGAACTCCGGGATGGAGACTGACATGTCAATCACAAACGGCAACCAGCTTGAAGGCATTACCACTCCTGCACTTGCCTTTATCCAAGTTGGATAGAGTAGTGCAGTGTACGCAATACCCCATACCAACCAAGGTAGCGGGTGCTCCTCGTGTGGCGACTTAAAGGTCTGGCGCAACATTGGTACGAAGTTGGGAATGGTCGTGGCGTTTGAGGCTAGGAGAAGACCAATTACCCACCACTTATGCACTGCAGTAGTATCGTCACCGGTCAGGGTATAGATCCATAGAACAGTGTACACAGCCGTAAGACCGAGGTCGACCGCGAACGCTTGACCGTCGAGATCATCCCAGTCGATTAGCCACTCACGAGGCCACCAGTATTTGGTGTTCCTGTAGTTGTCGCGCCAAATCTTGACGGCAACCAGCAGTCCTCCTGTAGAACAGACGATAGGAAGAACCAGCACCGCCAACATTGATTCAATGCTACCTTCAGCAACAGCCTCGCGCACCATGGTATCGAATTCCATGATTGTGAGAAGAACTGTGCCGTAGGCAAACATAAACCACGTGAGTGGGTTTGGCTTACCGTCGACTCTAACCACGTGCGTGTAGTACAGCACATAGCCTGTCAGTTGCAGTAATCCGGCCAGGAGGCCGAAGAAGACATAATCTGTCATTTCTGACCTCCAATATAAATAGATTGAACAAGTCTGCACTTTGCAGACACATTTATATTATAGCATGATTTTAGCTAAAAGTAAAGAATCACACACCTATTGGTATGTGAATCTTTAGTCATTCTGAGGTAGCTACTAGTTCCAGTACATGACAGCTAGTGGTGCAATCAGCCACCAGAAGAAAAGATGTTGCGGAGCAAACAAAGATTGAATTGGTGTACCAGGAGTAAGGAATTCTGTTACCGGGAGTACATTAAAACTAAAGCTCATCACGAGAATGGTGGCTGCTAAGGATAAGATAATCTTCTTGTGAAAAGTCTCAAACTTCCCTTCTTGGTATTCGCTCGGCATTAATCGCTTGAAAAGATAGGTGGCTAGAATAGTGATTATAGCAAAGACAATGAGTTTTACGGCTGCCACTACGGAGCTGTGGGTTATTTCTTTTAGTAGTACATCATAGTATGGGAAATGGACAGTAATCAGAAGTGCAAAATATAGTCCGCAGATGATGTTGATAAGGAACTGCCTGCCTTTACTGATAGCAAAGATTAGAAAGATACCAAACACTACTAGTAAGTAGGCAGACTCTGAAAGGAAGTGGATAATAGTCGTGCTGTCCATAAATTAAGACATACCGCTAGGTATGTCTTAAGTATAGTCTGTTTGCAACGTAAGTGTAATGAGCTTTGGTGGAATAGTCACTTACTGGTTATTGGGTTCGGTTATGCGGATGTTCTCAAACTGCCATTTATCTTCTGCATTTACTCCCCCGGTTTCACCTAGTGGTGTCCAATCTGTATAGACCCCAAACACCTTGCCTAAGTATGGCTTTTGAAGTTCAAGACATTCTTGGTGGTCAATATCGTCGGTTTCAATAATACCCTCTTGAGGATGCTTCAAGGCATAGATGATTCCGGCTAGGGTTGCAGATGTTACCTGAAGACCGGTTGCGTTTTGGTGCGGTGCCAGGGCTCTAGTTTCTTCAATAGTAAGTCTTGAACCGAACCAGTATGCCCCGCGTTCGTGACCATAGAGAAGTACTCCTAGTTCATCAGCTCCAGATACGATTTCGTCCTCATCTAGAATATGAATATCAGTTTGTGGATTTTTATCTCGTTCATTAAAAAGCTCATTAAGTGATTCTATGGCAACTCCACTTGGGTGATAGGCATAATGACAAGTCGGTCTAAAAATTACCTGGTCGCCGTCACGCAAAGTAAAGTAATCAGTGATTGAAATTGCTTCATTGTGGGTTATTAAGTAACCAAAATGTGCCCCGTCTGTTGGTGTCCAGGTGTGTACTCTTACTTCTCCTCCTGGGGTATCAAGATAAATAGCAGCTTTGTTACCTTGGGTATGCTCATGACCATCTTTAGGCATTTGTTTCTCATGAGTACCCCAGCCCAATTCTGCTGGTTGCAGGACCTCGGCCATACATCCTTCAGAAGACCAAGTGTTAAGGAACTGGTTGCGAGGCCTAGGATATTTCCCAATTTGGGTGTCCTTTTCAGCTATGTGGATTCCCTTTACACCCAGATCAAACATAAGTTTGGCCCATTCATCTTTGGTATGAGGAGTAGAGATTTCTCTACCAAGGTCTTTTGCTAAGTTAAGAAGTGCTTCTTTAACAAACCAAGAGACCATACCAGGGTTTGCTCCACAGCAAGAAATAGAAGTTTGAGAATTTTTAAAGTCTTGTTTAAGTGATTGGAAGTCCTCACGCAGCATGTAATTTGATTGGCTTACTTTATCTAGATTTGAATTAAAGTAAAATCCTGGCCATGGTTCAACAACAGTATCAATGTAAAAGGCATTATTTTTTGCAGCGTATTCAGCAAGAGCTTTTGATGATACTTCGTTACATACACTAACAATAAAACCACGTTTAGTTTTGTCGCCAAGTAGACTGTCTAACACTTCTATATAGTTTTCTTTTGTGAGGCCGAAATGTAAGAATGTTGCATTGTATTTTTCTGCAATCGGTCTATTTATATCCTTCGGGTCAATGACAGTAATAGCCCCGTTGTGTGGGGTTATATGGCGCTTGATCAGAGGCAGTAGTCCGCGACCGACTGAGCCAAAACCAACAAAAATAATTGGTCCATCAAATGGAATTGTGTAATCAGGAATGACGATACTCATAGTTGTTTGGAGGAATACCCTACGTCAGGATATAAGTTCAGTATAGATAGAAAAAAGTGCTTAGTAAAGGCAAATAACTCACATAAATAATCCCTGAATTTACATTCAGGGATTATTTATGTAGAGCTAGATTCCTTCTTCGCGTAGTTCTTCTACCAATTTTTGAGCTTTGCGGCTCATCTTCTTTGGCATTTCGATATTGATGCGGACCATGAAGTCGCCGCG
>Ga0076283_124_pt1 | contig 8350 bp, 5 predicted proteins | sample RifGroF2_FD_67787 | JGI IMG/M metagenome (GOLD analysis project Ga0076283, IMG submission 67787) | Parcubacteria bacterium GW2011_GWF2_44_8 | reverse complement strand
AGCTATCCAATACAAGAGAGCCAGTTTATCGGGATCACGATGGAAGGACTTGTCGGCCAACTTGGCAATAAGCTGACGCTTAAGAGTTGTGACCCAAAGAATATCTTTAGCAGAGAGGCGATCAGTAATGACTGTAACTCGCTCTCCGACCGGTAGTGCAAGAAACGCATCAAGCAGAGCGGTATCAATCACTTCATCAACGTCAACCTCAAGAGACAGACTACTGAAACGTGAGAGCAATGTCGGCAAAAGGAACAATGATGCCCAAAAGCGCTTGCTGAGACTCACCTGTGATAGTCGTGAGTGACACGACCAAGAGCTGAGTGTCCCCTTCACTTGGTCTAATGAAGGCTTTCTCGGTCAGAGTTCGTACATCATCAATTCCGAAAGCATCAATTTGGATAAAAACCGTAGCCGGTACATCAAAGGTATCGGCTACGGTTTTAACCTTGGCTTGTGTAACCTCTCCTAAACGGCAGAGATAAGCATGGTGCGCTAACATCACATCATTATGCTTAAGGACGCTTTTTTTGCAAATCTAGGATTTGTTTGATAACCCGACGGAGATAGTGTTCAAATGGTTCTCCTTGCTCGTAGATAATACCCTGTTCGTAACGCCAACCATTCATGTAATCAGTGATACTTTGTTTAATTTCTTGAGTAGAACCTTCAAATCGTCCAGCAAGCAAGAGTGGGATTGGCAGTCCGGCGATTTTCTTAAATAGTGGGTGCTCACGACCGTGTGGACCAGTACCAAAGAGTCCGCTCTTCTTAAACAAAGTCCAGTCAGACAATAGTTGTTGTAGTCCGTCGTCGATTTCACGAGTCATCAGCGGGTCACCGGTAACACTAGTAGCTACTGATTCTGGAGCTGGCAAATCAGCCGGGGTCATTATCTTTGTATCTGTCGCTACTGAATGAATTGGTGGTACTGGAACTGATACCGGTACTACTTTTGGTGCAGGCTCTGGGGTTGGCATCGCATCAAAACCACTCACGATTTTTTCAGGAGCTGGTTCTGCAACAGGTTGTGGTTTTGGGGTCGGCGGTGCTACTGGCTCAGGCTTTGGAACTACTGGCCGAACAACAAATTCAGTTGCTGGTTGTGGAGTAGGTGCCACCGGCTTTGGGGCTGGAGCAACCTTGGGAACCTCAGGCACAACGGGTGCGGGTGCTACTTCAACAACTGGTTGTGGTGCAGGGGTTGTTACAGATATAGGTGCGGGCATTGTACCACCACTTCTGTCATGTTCAGCTACTGCTACTTCAACAGCTTTAAAGGCGGTCTCAAGACGATCCATGGCTGGGACAATTCCTCCAACTCCTCCACTTAGACGCTTCATAGCATCAAGAAGCGCGTTCATGTATTCGCGTCCAACTTCATTATTGATATCAACCAAATTAACTGGATTGCCGACTTTGCTGTTGACAGCGGATTTGATTTCGCGGATTCGATTTAGGTATTCGACATTTTCTACTGGCGCTGCAGCTGCGGGCGCTGGAGCGGCTGGCATGACAGGAGCAGCTTTTGGTACTTCGGTAGCTGGCTGTGGAGCTGGAGCCGATACTGGTGCAGGAGTGGCCGGTGCTATTGGAGCTGACTGAACGGTGACCTTAACCTCAGTTGGTGAAACTGGTATTGGTGCTGGTGCGGGAGTTGGTACAGCTACTACTGGTTCAGGTGTTTTAGGTGCAGTAGCAACTGGGGCTGAAACTGGCTTTTGTTTAAAAACTGGTGCTGGCCTAGAACTACCAAAAGATAGTGTCGGTGCTGGGGCCGGTGCTTCTGGAGCAGGCTTAGCGACTGGAACAATTGGTGTGATTTGATGAGTAGCTAGTTTTTGTTCAAGCGCGAGACGCACTGAATTATCGCCACCACCATTGGTGTATAAAAAGACTAAATCGCGAAGTTCGTTTTTGGCGGTTGCGCTTAACTGACTACCACGAATAGAAGCCAGAAGTGACATCACTCCGGCCTGCGAGTGTAAATCGAAAGAAGAACTTGAAGAGCTGTTTTGATCCATAACATTATCATCATACCATCAACACAGAGTGAGTGGTAAAAACTAAAATTAAAAACTGTGTATTAGTTTTGGAGTGAGTGTACATCAGACGAGAACGCCATCATCTCTTCCTTCAAAAAGTTTTCAAACTCAGGATACTCCAAACATAAATCATCCATAAATGACGGCTGTGCTACATGTTCCTCTACATAAACTTCAAAGACACTAGACTCCTCGTCGGTGTGAGCAGCCAAGTAGCGCATTAGTGCACTTTGAAATACCAAAGTCCCCACCTCTTCAAGGAATCGTTCAGCTTCTTCAGTTTTGTTTTCATCAAACGTGAAGAGGTTTGGAAGAATAGTTGTTTGTGTTGTTGTCATATCTAATTTCGATATAAGTTACTTCTCATCTTTTCGTCGACTCTGTCTTGGAAGACTGATTGTTCAAACATTGAACCAATAGTATCAGTCTTAGCGTGTGGTATCTTTCCTTCAAGCTTATTAATTTCTTTTACCCACTCTGTAATTGCTTCTGATTTATAATGGTTTTTTGTTAAGTAAGCATCTAGTTCAGCCGGTGTCTTTGATTGAATCTCAGTTCTAAACTGATCAATTGTCATATCTTTGAACTTTTCAAAGGGGCTCTCATAAGCATTAGAAAATCTCTCAAGGAAGTTATAATCTCTGCTGCTTACCTGGTCTGCAGCTTGGTCTACAGCGAATTTAAAGCTGTTGGCACTACCGAAGTACTGTCTAATTTCATCACGCACGTGTTGTGGTGACATTTCGTAGTAGCCCTTGGTTGAAGTAGTAATCTCTGGAGTGATTACTGGCTTGGTTGGTATCGTTTTAGCTGGGGTTGGCTCAGTGTAAGGCTGATCGTTTCTCATCAGGTTAACAATTTCAGGTGGTACTGGCTTCTCGACAACAGTAATTGGAACAGACTTGACCCCTCCATCTGCCTCAACAGAAAGTGGAGCGGATTTTCTAAACTGTTCTACAATCTCTCTCTTTTCAAGTTCAGACGCAAGCTCCGCTTGAAGGCCACTTAGTTCAATTTTTTCACCAGCGTAAATCTTACCTACATCATTGCCACTCTGTAGACTAAGTGACTCGAGCAAGAATGGCTCTTCCTTCACCTTATCAAAGAGACGATCGAGTACTTCGTTACGCTCCTGTGGGGTTAAGTGTTTAAGTTGATCCTTAAATTGTTCTTCCGCAATTTCCCATAATGTATCACCAGGCTTTACTATATACTCACCACGAATTTGTTCTGGACTTAATTGGAGACGATTAGCTGGCGATGATTCAGCTGCAGCCACAGCTTCTGGTGCTGTCTCAGTACCAGAGACCAGCACCACCTCTAGCTTACCGACATCAACGGACTTAACTGGTGATTCTGACCACCAAGATGCACCACTAAATTTCTTTTCAATAGCTGCCTGAAGCTGCTTCTCGAAATTGGCTTCGGAGATATTTGGATGAGCAGATAGCAGGTCGTCAGATTTGAGACGGATGAAACTAGAAAGTTCTTTAGTCTGAGGTTCACTAAGAGCAGCTGGTTTGAATTCAGAACCAAGAGACAAATCATTAACATGATGCTCGTACACCAAACCACCCTCCCGACTATCAAACGGTAAAGCGATATTTTCCATAAACGCTGGCGATGATGGAACATCAACATCCTCAACTGTCTGTGGGACAATTTGACTCGTTCGCAGATTATTCAAAGCCTCTTCACTAAGGCCTGTTGGCCTAGTTAAATCAGTAATGGCATCTGGAACATTTTCAGCAAATGCATTTCCTGCCGCAATACCGGCCAAGCCACCGGCCACGACCGTAGCGACCTTTTGGAATTTTTCAGCATCTTTAACAGCCTGCTTAGCTTGCATCAAACCCCTGTCCAAGGAATTTAGATTCTCAACACTGAAATTCTTTTCAACTCCCTCAGCTATCTTCGGTAGGTTGGCTGCTACCCTGTCAACCATTTTTTGAGTAATTTTTTTCGTAACACCGCCCGCTGCCATACCCACACCGGCTGAACCAGCAATTTTACCTACCTGCCAACCAGCTGCGCCAGCAAACGCTAAGGCAGTACCGCCAGTCACTGCACCAGCCACTCCAGCTAACGCAACTGTGCCAAACCGAATTGTCCATTTATGCTTAGCGAACTTGGCTGCAATACTCCTCATTCTGCCTTGTGCTTCAGGTGAAAGGAGGTTGTGTTCTTGAAGTTTTAGTAGTTCCTCTTGTGGACGCAAGATAAACTTGCGGGCAAAAGCTCTCTTCATATCATCTTGTGAAAGCTCAAACTTCTTCCCTCTTTGACCAAGGCGCGCATCTAGCTCGCGCGCATAGTCCTTACGACGCACCAAATACTCAGCCTCGAGCGCCTTGATGGATTCCGGCAATTCAGGCTTCATGCCTAGTGAAGCAATTTTCCTAAACATACCACGATTCTTCATTTCATTCTGATGTACCTCAAGCGCCTGATGATACTGCTTTTTAATATCACGAAATTGCTGCTTGGCTTCAAGCGACTTCTCCCGGTGAGTGGTCCTCTCCGTTGGTGACTTGCCATTGATATACTGAGTTGCCTCAACCTCAGCGAGTTCAGTAGAGCTGGGTGACACTTGCGGTACGTCTGTAGGCAGATCCACAATCACATCTTCAAACGCATCCTCACCAGACACTTCCAAAAATAGTTTGTCTAAAGCTTCACTTAAGACAGACAGTTGCTTCTCTCGGTGTTTGCTAACTAAACTTGGATCTTGCGCTGGATAGTTATCAACTGCATCCAAGGCCCTTAGTACAGCCTCGTAATGAACACTCGCAGCAAAGTCTGGATTATTTTTTTGCTGTTCACGTAAATCCAAAAAGGCTTTTTCTGCCTCCTTGATGTCAGCCAAAATTTCTACCTCTTGGCGATCAGGAAAAGTTTCCTCGGCGTCGGTACGACCCTCGTCATATACCTCTTTGTTTTGTAACCACTCTGAAGCATCGCTAAGTATTTGTTCGTAGGATTTTTTGATTGATTCGTACAACTCAGCTTTTTTTTCTGGAGTAGCTTCTCTCATCAAATTTCGATTTCGAGCAATTTCGGCAGCGGGCCCTTTAAATTTACTTTGATAAAAATTCTGTTTGGCCGATGCACTTTGACCATCAGCTTCAAAAATTGCCTCAATATCAAGACGAAGGTCTTTTAAAGGTTTAAAGCCCTGGCTGCTATCGGCTTCTCTATATAAAATAGCGTCATCTCTTTGCTTAAGACGCTGTATATCTTCTTTGAGATAGTGATCATCTGGTGAAGTCGCTTTAGCATTTGTCTTTGGGGTAGGAACATCTTTTTTAGAATTATCAATTGGATTAGTTGGCTCAGGTTCTTTAGGCGCGGTATCTGGCTCAACTGGAGCCTCTGTGGCAACCACTGGCTCCGAAGCAGTATCACTGTCGGTAGGTATAGCCGCATCCACATCTGCAAAAAAATCGGCGAGGGGCTTTTGATTGCCATTTTCTGATGAAGGAGTCACTAATGACTCAGCTTCGGCATAAACCGCCTTCTCAGCTTCACCCAATTTTTTCTCAAGCGCACGTATTTGTACTAGCTCGCTTGCTAAGTCAATATCTCCTCCGGCTGATATTTTTTCGTAGGTCTTTTCTAATTCTTCTCCAGTCTCTTTAAAAGCTTGCCAAAGGTCCTTTAGCTTATCTACTTGTTCAGCTTGTTGAGGTGGAACTTGCTCTAAATATGTATTTAGTTTACTCAGACGAACTTCTGCATATCGCAGAATTGACTCCGCTTCAATTACAGCGTCTTCTTCGAGCTCATTGCGCTCAGGTCCATTTGTAGGTAATTCAACTGACATATGTATTTACATCATAGCACCCGGTGTTGGTGTGGCGGCTGGTTTTTTGGCGTAGCGTGCGGATATCTCTGCTTCCACCTCAGCTCGGGGACGGCCATGGCGCATAGCACTTTCTTCAATGAGCGCTGCAACGCGGGCTGGATCTGAAGTGATTGGTGGCATGGTGGCCATACTAAATGGCTTACTCGGTACACCATTCACCAACATGCGAACAAAGGCGTTGTAGTTAGGTACGTTCATGATGTCTTTGGCTTGAAATACGGGCGCAAACTGTGACTCCAGGAACTGTGCATCATCTGAACCAACTCGGAATGAGGCAATTGAACCGACGTTTCCAAAGACAGCGTCTTTGATACCCTGATCAAGCTGAGCAATGAATTGGTGAGCCACAGTTAGACCAAGCTTGTACTTACGAGCTTCGGAGAGAATTGATGATATGGCGGGTGTAGAGACATTTTGGAACTCATCGATATGTAGATAGAACGGTGGGAATGACCTAGTCGGGTCATCAACACGCGACAACGCCGCCATGAGTATCTTGCCGACAAAAATCATACCGATGAGATTGGCATTTATTTCACCGAGACGACCCTTAGATAGGTTTACTAGAAGAATCTTGCGCTCATCCATCACCTGGCGGAAATTAAAGGAAGACTTCTGCTGACCAATAATTGGTCGCATGTAATCATTGGCGGTAAAGACGTCAAACTTGGACACGATGTACGGCACAATGTTTTCAAGTGAGGCTTCCCCACCGGCCTTGGTCGCAATTTCATTCCAGAACTGGACCACAACTGGATTCTTGGCCTTCGATAACTTATATCGTCGGTACGCACTATCAGACATCACCCGTGAGATGTCCATGAGTGTGTTGCCACTCTCAGGGTCTTCCATCACGAGCATGGTGGCGTTACGGAAATACTGCTCAAACATTGGACCCATACTTTCCGGATTGGCACCGTAGAGCTTCTGGAAAATTGAAAAGAGTTCGTTGACCACAAAGGTCTTCTGCTCAGGTTTTGTCTCATCGTACTCAAGCATGTTGAGCCCAACCACTCTGTCCATGCGTGATGGATCAAAGTAAATTAGCACTTCCTCAATGTCTGTACCATGAGGATCAATCATACAAACACCATTCCCTTGCTGGATATCCTGAATGATGAGGTTGGTCAAAAACTTAGACTTACCAGTACCAGTCTGCCCAATTACATGTAAATTTTCTTTTCGCTATTACGGTGCCTATTGATACCAAGTATCGTACCTTCAGTTGGCATGTCTAGTGGAGCTGGCGCTGTACTTGAGTGAGACTGTTTAAATTGTGGTGAGGCAAGCACGCCATTGCTTGGGAAGTGAATAAGGGTTGATAGTTCGTTAAGTGAAAACGGCATAATTGATGACGTCATAAATTCACGGAAGGCAAAAGCCTTTTGTTGACGAAGCAAAGCGCCCCCTTTAGCACGTTTAAATACAAAACTATTGCCTTCTACTAGTTCAAATTGATTGAAGGTTGATTCAATTTCGGTTTGAATCTGTTCTGCTCGGTAAGCATCTTTGGCCGACACAGCAATACGGATATTGGTTTCGATGATGTCTGACTTTATCTTACGACCAAACACCTCAATTTTTTCACTATCAATTTCTTTCGGTTCATTTAATTCGTCTTTCTTTTTACTAGAGAACAAATCGCCAACCGAAGCCATGAGCTGTCCACTGATGGTACTCCGTGAGATAGCATCACTGGCTTTCATCCCCTTCTGCATGTTCTTGATGATGTCCTCATAGTCTTTGCGATAACGCTTTTGCGGATGGCGCATTACAAACTGCAAGGCTGCTCCACCACCTTCGCGCTCAATCTTGGAGAAGGCATTGAGAATTACTGCCAGTGGATCGGAACTAAAGCCATCAACAGTACGGATTGGATAGATTGGGTGCTTCTTAAGAGAAACCTCAGACATAACTGTGACGCCATTATCAACAAAGACGTTGTAGTCTTGGGCTTGTATGACCAGTTCCGCATACGGGAAGAGTGACAGCGTCTGCTTCTCAAAGAGGGTTACAAATTGATTTGGGACCGCTACATAAAACACAATGTCGTCACTAAAGTCAGCCACGGCAATTTCAATCACAAAGTGATTATGCATCTGCTGTGAACCGATGGTGCGCAATCCTGCAAACAACTGCTCCATCATTCCAATCAGATCAGCTAGTTGAAGTTCTTTATCGTTGGCAGTTTTGAGTTCTGGCAGTGTCACCTCATAGAGAGTCATGTGAAGGATATGCCACGGCGCTACACCTTCTTTGAGATCTTGCATGCGAGCACCCGACCGAATATAGGCCACAATTTGACGATGCACCTCATCAACCACGTAGGCATTTTGTACCTTATCTAGTACAGACAAGGCATTACGAACTCCCTTTTCTTTGGCTAGATTTAAAATGTCTTCTACGGGATCATGCGATAGCGACACTTGCTCTACAGACG
>Ga0076283_139_pt2 | contig 8676 bp, 9 predicted proteins | sample RifGroF2_FD_67787 | JGI IMG/M metagenome (GOLD analysis project Ga0076283, IMG submission 67787) | Parcubacteria bacterium GW2011_GWF2_44_8 | reverse complement strand
TAGGCAAGAAATTGACGTACAAGCACCGTATCATTGAAGTGTTTTTACACAATACCTTGCATATCCCAAAAGATAAGATTCACGCCGAAGCTGAACGTCTTGAACATGCGTTTAGTGATGATGTGATAAAACGTCTCGCTACTTTTTTGGGCAACCCCACTAACGATCCTCACGGATCAATAATTCCTAAAGTCACAGACTGGAACTCTAATAAACAAAAGTAATTACATTTAAAAATAACAACAACATGACTCATACAAATTTATTTAAAGCCCTCGGCTGGAAAGGCGCTTCACACGATGCAGGTGAAGACGAAAAAACACCTAGTCTTCCCGAAGTACACCGATCTATCGCTATTCCATCAGAATTATCGTTTTTCAAAAAAATGATGTTATTCGCTGGACCAGGCTTCCTTGTGGCAGTTGGCTACATGGACCCAGGTAACTGGGCTACCAGTCTCGCAGGTGGTTCTAAGTTCGGCTATACATTACTAACTGTCGTCTTGATGTCGAGTATATTCGCGATGATTCTTCAGCACCTTTCACTAAAGTTAGGTATTGTGACCGGACGCGACTTGGCACAAATGTGTCGTGACCGATACCCTAAACCAGTAGCTATCCTGCTTTGGCTTATGGCTGAGGTGATGATTATTGCCACTGACTTGGCGGAAGTTATCGGTTCAGCGATTGCACTCTACCTCCTCTTTGATATACCGATTCTTATCGGTGTAATGATTACTGCTGTAGACGTTCTCATTATTCTCTACTTGCAGAATAAAGGCTTCCGTTATCTTGAGGCTTTGATTGTAGTTTTGATGGCAACGATTGTGGTTATCTTTGGCTTCCAGCTTATAGTGTCAGCGCCAGCGATTGCACCATTGCTTGCAGGATTCATTCCAACTACTCAAATTGTCTTTAATGCGGATATGCTTTACCTTGCTATCGGTATCATTGGTGCGACTGTTATGCCACACAATCTCTACCTACACTCTGCAATCGTACAAACAAGACGGTATGCTGAGACGAGGGAAGGCAAAAAGGAAGCAATTAAATTTGCTACTATCGATTCTACCGCTGCCCTCACGATTGCTCTCTTCGTAAACGCTTCAATTCTTATTCTAGCTGCCGCGGTATTCTTCACAAATGGTATTGGTGAAGTAGCTGCAATTGAGGAAGCATACAAGCTACTTTCACCACTGGTTGGAGTAAGTATTGCTAGTACCTTATTTGCAATCGCACTTTTAGCAGCGGGACAAAACGCCACCATTACAGGGACCTTGGCTGGACAGATTATTATGGAAGGATTCATTAATCTGCGGATAAAGCCGTGGGTGCGACGAATCATTACTCGTCTCCTCGCCATCGTTCCTGCGATTGTGGTCATCGGTGTCTATGGTGATGGTGCTGCAACTGATCTTCTTATTCTCAGTCAGGTTGTCCTCAGTCTCCAGCTGTCTTTTGCGGTTTTCCCACTCCTTATGTTTACTGGTAGCAAGAAAATTATGGGTGAGTTTGCTAACTCAACGCATCTTAATATCATCGCTTGGATTATCGGTATAATCATCGCCTCACTAAACCTGTGGCTTCTCAACGGACTATTCTTTGGGTAACGAAACTTAAGGGATAGATACTTCTTCCAGCATTAACTCCAAGGAGGTTCATTGTGATCAAACGAACTCGGTTGTTTGTTGGTATCGTTATCAATGTAGCAGGTGGTCTCATACTGATTCACTTCATGTTACATCCGTTCTTTGTACAAATTTGCCCATGGTAGCAACATCCTGACTTGACCTAACCGTTCTGTATTCAGGGCGGTTTTGTTTATCTCCTACACAACAAAAGCCACCTTGCTGGTGGCTTTTGTTGAGTATTATGGTTTATTACAAACCGCCCAACATTTTCCGCATCAATTGAATCTCTTCTGTCTGAGTTTCCACAATCACCTTAGTCAGATCAGTCATTTCCTTGTGTTCAATATAGGGTTGCACACTCTGCGCCATCATTACCGCACCCATGTGATGCATAATCATGTCTTCTAGAAAAACTTTGTCTAAGGCAGCGCCACTTAGCTTAGAAAGGTCACGCATCATTGGTTCATAGTCGTTAGGATCAACAACATATGCTTCACCATACCAAGCCTGATACCAACCTTTCATCATGGCGATTTCTTTTTCTTGAGCAACAACGATGTCTTCAGCTAGCTTTTTAATTTCAGGGGTGGAGCCACCACGAGCAATTACTTCCTTTGCTGTATCAACCGCTTCCTGATGGTGTGGAATCATGCCTTCGAGAAACTCACGTTCACTCTTCACCACCATCGTCGAGTGATCCATACCGCCCATCATGCCCATGTTCAAGTCATTTTGGTTGGTCGGAGTGTTTGGATTACCCATAAGTGAACCATCAGGCATCCGGTGCATCCCAGCCGGTACATCATCTTGAGTATTCATCTCCATGTTCATGTCCATTGAATTGTTAGCGGACCTACTAGTACCAAAGCTATAAGCAACGGCTCCAACAACTAATACTGCGAGTCCAATTATTATTACGATTGATTGATTTTTCATAAGCTAATTTGTTACATGACCATGGTCATACTGTTAAACATCACGAGCATCCAAATACACATTCCGATCATAAAGACTGCTTCAATGATGGTGACTGTCGAAAGAGGAAGCTTGAAGTATGTCCCTAGACACACACAGTGCAGGGTCTCCTTTTTCACCAATGACTGCAATGCACCAAATAGACTGGCACTATAGATAAACAAAGTGATAAGAGTCGCTGGGAGAATAAGTAGCTGAAGAATAAAGAGAATACCAAGGGTGATCTCTAAGAAGGGATATACCTGTGCGTACACAATGCTTCGTTTAGCGAGTGGGTCATACTTTGCAAATCCCTCAGCAAACCCAACTATGTCTGGTAGTTTAATGACTCCAAAAAATATGAGTGCCCAGCCCATGAGGTGGGACATATAGTCTGGATACATGTGGAATTGTACGGAGTATAAAGAAACGACTGCTGCTACAGCGTAGATCAGTGCAATCGGCCAGTATGACCAGATACTTGTGGGTGCGGCGTGATGTATTTTTACCGTACTGTTGGTTGAATGATGATGTTCCATACTCTATTTTCGTTTTAGCCTATAGACCTGTAATATTTCTTCCACTGGCTTCTTTACGTCCCCAGACTTAATTTGACTAACAACACAATGAGAGAGGTGTTCTTCGAGTAGTACATCTTCAATGTTTGAGAGAGCTTGCTTCACCGCTGAGGTTTGTGTAATAACGTCAATGCAATAAGTATCTTTTTCAATCATTCCTTGTAGCCCACGGACTTGTCCCTCGATTATCTTAAGACGACGGATTAACTTTTTGTGCGATTCTTTCATGATTAGTAGTATACCCCCTAGGGGGTATCAGCACAAAACCTTTACACAATAAAACCACTCAAATTGAGTGGTTTTATTGTTAGCTGGACTTACTGTTGTTTATGAGGCGTTTAAGCCTCTCAGTAGGTCTCGCTAGACTGTGCGGGTGAGAAGAATCGAACTCCCGACTACTGCTTGGAAGGCAGTCGTTTTACCACTAAACTACACCCGCAAGCGAGGGACTAAAAGAAAGCTCGCTTTCTTTTATGTTCCGAGCGCAGCGGGTGAACCGAAGGTACACCTCGCGACGCTGCATTTCTACTTGCCTCTACTCAATACCAGACGAAAATCCAGTACGCACGATTCTACCACCAATAAGGCAAAAGTTCCAGTCTGGCCTGCTATACTATTTTATATGCAATTTATTATTGATATCGCGGGAGTTATCCTAACGGCCTACTTGGCTTTTACTAATAACCTAGCCGACAAGATCCTAACCTATTTCCCAGTTGAAGAGGAAGAAGTAATGGAGGAAAGTGAGGACGTAACAGAGACCAGTCTTCGGTCACTTCCCTCTCTCTTTGGGTCACAGGGCTTACCAGACGTTCTTCTACGCAGTGTTGAGTACCAAAGAGCCTCAGCTGTCACAGCCGTAACCGAAAATGAGCGTCCAGTGACCAATCCGGACGAAGCTTTGGTAAACATCTTCTGTACTTTTACCTCACCTACCACCATCCGTACCACTACTGGAACAGGCTTCTTTGTTCACAGTGAAGGCGTCATCTTAACTAACGCCCACGTAGCCCAATACCTTCTCCTGGGCGCTACAGACACACTTGGCGAGGCTGAGTGTATCGTGAGACAAGGCACACCAGCTGAACCGCGCTACCGCGCTGACCTTCTCTATATCCCACCAACCTGGGTCCAAGAAAACGCCAGTCTAATCACAGCCGCAGTGCCAACCGGCACTGGCGAACGTGACTACGCCCTTCTCTATGTGACTGAGACTGTCTCAGGTGATCCTCTACCAGAATCTTTTGCAGCTCTTGATGTAAACACAGAACTCCTACCTCGCACCATTAAAGGCGAGTCAGTAGTAGCAGCTGGCTACCCTGCTACAGACCTATTCAGAAACGGTGCCAGTAGCCCACTTTACTCTGTAGTAGCAGATACCTCTATCTCAGAACTCTACACCTTTGGTTCAAACTACGCTGACGTATTCTCAATCCGTGGCAGTGACGTTGGGGCTGAGGGTTCATCAGGTGGACCAGTAGTGGACGCCACAGGGCAAGTTATCGGCATGATTGTGACTCGTGGTGATGATACTACTGACGGACCAGGTAGCTTGCGCGCCATCACCCTCTCACACATCCACCGCACCATTCTAGAGGAAACAGGATTCTCACTACAGCGTAACCTCAGTGGAGATGTTGCGTACCGCTCAGAAATCTTCACAAACACTCTCGCTCCATTCCTGACCTCACTGCTCTCACAAGAGTTTAATTAATTTCATAAGACATAGAAAAAAGCCGCTTGGTAAACCCAAGCGGCTTTTGTTTTGTGTGGCCAGTTTTACTTGGCCACAAAATTGACGGCAGAGATTTTTTCACCCTGACGGCAGAAAGTGATTTCGAAAGACTTGTGGTCAATCATCATCGACCGAACGAAGCGGCCAACTCGATCCCAAAGGAAATCAAGGGCTTTTGCATTGCTCTCCAGCACAGGAGAACCTTGTTCAAGACGACTGATAACCAGTTCTTTTTCTTTGTACTTCAGCACGTAGAGGATGCTGTCGGGTGACAGCTTTTCCTCCACAACCCCATACATGCTCGGAATACCGAAGCCAAGGGCAACTTTGTGGAAGTAGAAACCCGGCCTTGAAATCATGTTGTCTGTCTCTGTCTCTTTTCTTATTGTCGCACTTTGCGACTCTTATTCGATTTGGACCCATTTCCAAACCGAGAACAACACTCAATCTCTTAAGTGCTTTTCTCGACCTAGATTAGTAGAACTAATTAGTTGGCTCTACCGGCGACAAACCTACCAAAGTTACGCAATATAACGTTTGAATGCGGATCATCTTTGTATATCTCTTCTACCGTTACCCCTTCTGGTAAATACCCTTTAGAGTTCTTTACCCGCAGTAGCATGTCGCTAAAGTTGAGTTCGGGATGGAATTGCACAGTATATATATTATTCCGGTATTGTAAAGCTGAGACCTTACACGATTCTCCACCGTTCATAAGCAATACCGCCCCTTCTGGCACTCTATCTAGCACATCCTTGTGACCATAATATGCATAGAATGAGTCCGGCAAATCAGTAAATAAGAAGTAATTATTCTTATCCACGAGCAACTTTACTTCGTGTGATTTTACTTTCTTCTGAACGGCATCACTATGCACCTGCGCACCTGCAAATGCACCAAGGATTTGGTGTCCGTAGCAGATGCCGAGGGTCGGAATATCATTATCGAATAAATACGTGAAGAATGAGTGGAGCTGTCCGACAAGCTCATATGAAATACGTCTAACTTCGTCATCAGCTGGCCGACCGCCATCAAAGTCCAAGTCACCAGAACCGCCAAGTACCACACCCGTATACTCTTCCATTAGTACCTCTGGGAAATTCCAATCTATCTCCTTATCAAGCGCGCTCACGAAGCCGACCTCACACGTATCACCAACTTCTCGCTGTATACTCACTCGCTCTTGCTCAACAGCAGTTGGATTTATTCGAAACTGAACTAATAAAATTTTCGGCTTCATAGAATTACTATAATTGCGGCAACAACAAATACCCAAAGCTAAATGCTTGGAGGTACGTTTGCTACGTACGTGTGATTAATAAATTAAACGGCGGGAACTACTTCTTCTGCTACATCTGCGTCTTCAGTACTGGTTCCAGTTGAAGTGGCAGCCTCTGTGTCTTCCTCCAACACTTCTACTTCTTCGATTACTTCCTCAATTGGAATTTCAATTGATTCATCTTTGCGGAGATTAAGCACCTTCATTACATCTAGAGTGACATCAAACGCGTCTTTAGCCAAAGCTTCAAACTGCGCAACATCGAGTGGTTCAACTGCGAGCAAGGCTTCAGCTTCGGCTATTGTAGTAGTACTTTCTGTTATAGCTGGATTTAACTTCTCGAGTACATCAGCACTAATTGGCTCAGTAGTTGTAGAAACAATAGCTTCATCAATTTGGAGCAACATGGCTTTAGCTTCAGTAATTTGAGTCTTGGCAATAGTGACACGTTCTTCTTCGGTGAGGGTTACTGGCACAATATCGTTTACAGCTAAACTAGCCCTTACATCAATATTGGTCATGAATACAATCAAACGATGTGTTTGGCGTAGTACTTCAACCAAACCGAGACGAGCCTCTATTTCTTCGGTCTCAGAAAGATTCATTGCTGCCTCCACCTTTCGTTCAATATCTTCTAAGCGACGGCTGATGTCCTTCTGTTCATCCTTAGTAGCTGATTCTTTAACTCCCTTAAGTAGTTCATGGGCACGGGTAGTTTCACTTTCTACCTTAGCAATCAAAGGTGCGTAGGCAGGGAGAGTATCAGCCTCAACGCTAGCCTCAGCGGCTTGTGAGAACTCGAGTACATTCTCAATAAGACTTGTTGAGTGTCCAGCCGCCTCTACGTCAGTTCGACTACGAAGTGATGTGGTTTGCACATCAAGAGCGGTATTGAGCTCAATTGAAGCTAACGCAGCTCCATCTTTGTCAGTTATCTTGAGGTTGGCAATTTCTTTTCGGGCATTTTCACTATGCTCTTTTACTGCCTGAGCTACTTGGACCTCTACTTCCTCAGTAAGACGTCCTTCGTTGGCAAGGAGACGAGCTTCAGAAATACGACGATTTAAGCGTTCGGTTTCCCAAACTACTTTTTCGTAAGGGCTTCGCGCCATAGTGCTACGGAATTCTTCATTCACTCCTACCTTAATAGCGTAAAGCGCATCACCGGGTACAGCTTGTTCAGCGGCGTAAGATACGCCAACTATGAGCATCAGCACAAAAGCAGTCGAAAGCTTGGCAGTTTGCCAGAACTTGGCTCGAGATATAAAAAATACAGGGCTGGTGAGATCTACTGACTGACCAGCAGTGCGAGTAGAGTTTGGTAGTGGATGATACTCCATATATGAAACAACCCGCTCCCGAAGGTCGCGTTTTTCAGCCACACTCAATTTGATGGTTTGAGCCTTGGTATTAAATTGTTCGCTAAAGCGTTTCATTATGTTATTTGTGTTTGGTGGTTCGTTTGGTCTCGGCAGCGGCATGTCCAGCTTCAATCTTGTTTCGAAGTAGCTTGAGGGCTCGATGGATTCGGACAGAGACGACGTTTTCTGATTCTTCAATCAACTCGCCAATCTCTTTTGGTCCCAGTCCGTCAACGAAACGGAAGACAATTACTTCTCGGTATTCGCTCGGCAGCTCCTTGAGGAGCTCAAATGCCTTACGTCCATCGAGTGTAGCCGCCAGGGCCTCCACACTACTTTCGGACAATTCTGGGAACAGACCTTCGTCCACCCCCTCCTTCTCCAAAAGTGCATCAAGTGAGTGCTCTTTTTGTTTCCGGTACTCATCAATGATGAGATTATTTAGCACTTTGTATAAAAATGACCGGTAAGAATCGATTTGATGGCCGGCTTTGACGTAAGACCAGACCTTGGTGTAGGTATCATGGACCGCGTCTATTGCCCGTTCGCGGTTACTGATTCGCATCGCCGCATGGCGAAAAAGCGCATCATTGTAGTCCTCGAAAGCTTTCAAAAAACGTTCTTCTTGGCTTTCAGCAGTTTCGGCTGTCTGTTTTCGACCGAGCATATGTGAAAACCATTATATACGTAGACGCGGCAATTCACGAATTCTTACCACCACTATGTATCTATTTTGATACTTTGGAGTAATTCAGGGAAAGTTGGGGTTAAGAAGTTATTTTTATCAATAAATCCTTTAAAAGTGGCTTGAGGTAGGGCTTTTTGGTACTTCTTAGCATCTGTGAAATCCACCACAAAATCATCTTCGGAGTGCCAAATCTCGATATTTTTGATGTGTTTACTAAGATTTTTAAGGATTGCCTGGTCAAACTGAAAGTTTCCACAATCGTTACCGTCTGGAGAACTATACTCACCGCATGGTGCTGCCAAGAGGAAAAGTCGCTCGGCTGTGAACGGAGTCTGTTTTTCTGACAGATATTTAGCCAAAAACATACCGCCCAGAGACCAACCAACCAGAACTGCCCCGTCGCGTAGGTATTCAAAGTGTCTTTCAAACCAAATGCTCCACTCCTCAAAGT
>Ga0076283_120_pt1 | contig 8702 bp, 6 predicted proteins | sample RifGroF2_FD_67787 | JGI IMG/M metagenome (GOLD analysis project Ga0076283, IMG submission 67787) | Parcubacteria bacterium GW2011_GWF2_44_8 | reverse complement strand
ACCTACCCTGTCCAGTTGAACAACAAAATAGAAAAATCCTCGATCCCGACTCGCCCATTTCCATTGATGTCTGCAGGTGGATTTGAGTTACCGCCATTAGTCCCCCACCAAAAAATCAAAATAGAAAAGTCGACCAAGTTAATCTTAGTGTCACGGTTTAGGTCGGAAGGCCTAGTCGCCTGCCCATCAACACCTACAAAGAGCTGTAGGGTCGTACTGAAGCTACTTTGAGTAGCTAGTGAAGCAGTACCACCAACAGAGCGCGCACGAAGCGTATGCTCGGCCACACGCAGTGAAGCAGTGTTAAGAGAAATAGTCCAAAGACCTGAGGCGTCAGTAGTTGTCGTCTCAACACGCTCACTGTTATTGATGTGAAGTTCTATCTTGGCATTTGGAATCGATTGACCGCTAACTGTAACTACATCTCCTGGGTTTACGTTTGCGTTCGATACTCTGATAGTTGGAGGCAAGATGATACCTGAAATATTTGTAACAGCACCTTGAGTTACATCGAAGGTAGAATTGAGAGTGATTGAACGGGTACTGTTTTGGTCAGTAGACCAAAACCCTAGTGACGCCGTCCCTGGTGATGCATCAGTTGTAAAGTCAAAACGTCCGTCACTACCGACACGCACACTACCGACATTTTGAGTATCAAGCAGAATGTTGATTGTCCGACCCGGATACGCGAGTCCGGTTACACTGATGACAGTATCACCCTGGTCAGTATCACTACCACCACCTCCGCCACTTCCTCCTCCAGAACTTCCTCCTCCTCCAGAACCAGCTGGCTCAATTTTACAAATTGCAGAACAAAAGTCTGCGTTATCATTATTGCCATCGTCACATTCTTCACCAAAAGAAGTCTGCAAAATTCCATCTCCACAGTAAGGGCCAAAGTTACAGACCAAACTACATTGCCTACCAGCGATGGTAGTACTGTAGACACCAGTTTCTCCTGGTACATCACACTGCTCGCCATCATCAACTAAAGAATTACCACAAATACTCAAAGTGAGAGTAGTTGTGGCTGTGCCAGTTAAAATCGCCTGGGCAGCTGTGAGAGACGGTATTAGAAGGACAGTCGCCAGTACTATGCCAAAAAAAGTAAGTCGGGCATACATAAGACTATTCAACCCGACGACGTGCTAAGCGACGTGTGTAAATAACATAGAGGACTAGGATAAGTAGCGCAAAGATTGGTAGCAGGATGGAAATTTTATGAGCTATAGACAGACCACTAAAACCAAAGCCAGCTTGTTGCAAAGTACCGTAAGGCAATACACTCAAACTAACCTCTCCTTCATGCTTAATTTCTTCACCGTTATAAACTTTAAAACGAGCGATGTAGTTACCAGCCGGCAATCTGGTTGGTATTTCAGCAAACACTTCTTCTGTAGCATACGGAGCAATTTTGCGTACCTTGTTTTTATTTTGTGTCTCTTCAAGGAGCACCTTGCCTGCGAAGTCAAAAATTCTAAACTCTACTTTTGATGGAGAGTTATCTACGTTACCAGTATTTTCGATGAGCATTGAAAAATCAATCTTGCCCGGGAAATACAACCAACCAAGTTTACGTCCTTATCTTACGAACTCTAAAGTCAAGAATTTCTCGATCAATAACAGTGAGAGCAATGTCTACCTGAGCTCCAAGAGAGATACTAACTGCACCAGCAGACACCTGATCATCATCAGGTACAGTCTTGATACGAATAGTACCGTTATAGTCTTTAAAGTCAGCGTCACTCGGTACTGTCACTCGAACAGTCATTGGGACCTTCTGTACACCTCGTGGCAGTGACACAGACTCGCCTTCCACTATTTCTATCCAATCAATAATTTCTGGAGCGTCAATTGTAATCTGAGCCTTTTGCGGAACATCAGGATTTCCGCGCACCAAAAGGATTTGCTGCTCGTAAGTAGAGTTACGTGTCAGGCTTGTATTTCGTACGTATGGAGGAGTAATACCAAAACCAGCACTCGCGATATCTGCAGAGAGCACAAAAAACAGCAAACACAAGGTTACTATCTTTTTCATATAACAATCACGCGAGCTAGTTGCACCCATTCATTATCGAAAATTAATGAATAAAAAGCAACAGCCACTGTATGGATAACAGTGGCTGTTGCTAAATTCAATTTTGCTATTAATTAGATTCCCCAGTCGGTTCCACTTGAGGTTACAGCGTAGAAGGTGTTGAGTCCTGTGTAGGCACCGGCTACAGTAATGTCAATCGGAACTTCAATACCCCAGTACGTTACACCTTGTGAATAGGTTGAGGTTGATGTTGTTTTTGGTACTTGGAGCAAGAGGAACTGTGGAGTTGAAGACGATAGATTTGCACCTGTCGTGTTATATCCAACTGAGCTTGTCGCAAATTCCTGACTATAGTCTGGAATGGTTGATGATGCGCTGTTAGCACATGGACTGCCAACCGCAAATCCAGGACACATAGATTCTCCTTCCACTTCTTGGTTTAGTCCAGTGTTACCAACTGAAAGGATGGTTGTGGTTGCATCTAGTGTGCCAGTGTTTTCTCCTGGCTCGAGTGAACCGTATGGAATTTCAGCCGTCACCAAATCAATTGCCGGGAAACTAAACAACTCAACTGGAGTAGTACCGATAGTTGCAGTACCAGTAGCGTTGTTATCATCAACTCCAGCAATCGCAGCTACCCAACCTTCTGCAGAAAACGGTGAGTCTGCATCTGTAGGTTCTGCAATGAACCAAAGTGGGAATGTACATGACCACTCAATAGTTGGGTCTGATGATCCTCCGCAAGTAGTACTTGAGGCAGTACAGTTGAGGTTCCAAGTTGTTGTTGCAATTGAACTTGGATAACAATTGTTTGGATCATAAGAACCGGGTAATCCTGTACAAGTTGTGGTACCAAGTCCACTTCGGAATAGTGAAGCGGTGTAAGATACGATTTCGTCAGTAGCAGCAGTGTTCTCACAACTGTTAGCGTCTGATGTTTCAAACTCCAAGATGAAACCAGTTGTCTCACCAGCTGGATTAGTAAGCGACATCGGACCACCATTATTGATTGAGATGCTTCCACCAGAAACAGTTGGTGCTACGTTGTTAACAGTAAAGCCTTCGTTGGTTCCGTGTACACCGCCAGTAGCTGGATGGTTGTATTGATCAACTACGAAGACGTAAGCATCATAGTCATCGTCTTGGAATACAGAAGGTAGTGTGAAGCTGGCTGAGGCGTCGTCTGTCACTGAGCCTGATGTACTAGCCAATACCCCACTAGCACAACTTAGAGTTGATGCCACGAAGTCGTTACCGTTACAGACATACAAGAAGATGTTATCTGGTCCCCGAACTACGTTTCCATCGGTTGATGTTGAAAAGAACGTGAGCAGTTCTCCAGGGTTAGCTGGTGAGTCACTTCCGACAGCTGTGAACGTAGGACGGAAGTTCACATGAAATGGAGATGAGTTCGTTGCGTTCAAACCTTGAGAGAAAGTGTTGTTACATCGTGGGTTCACAGGATCGTCGTCGCATACCCAAGCGTACCAATTTAAGATTTCGCCAGAGAAGGCTCCGGTTTCAGTTGTGGTGGTAGATACCCGAGCTTGTGTTGAAGCGACAGTGGCAGTTGAAACTCCCCACTGTACACCACTAGTACAAACCGGAGGCGCGGTACCAAGACTACCTAGGTCAGCCGCTGCGGTTGGAGTCGGGGTGGCACTTCCACTACACACAATAAGGAAGTATGGTGCACCACCCGAGTTATCAGCGAGTCCAACCCACGAAATCTCATCTCCTGAATTGGTTGGAGTGTTGGTAGATGATTCAAATTCCTCTACTGCAAAATTAACCCAAATTGGAGGTGTGTTGAGTACAGTAATGGTTGTAGTCGCAGTCTGTGCTTCTACTTTTAGTAATTCAGTTTTGCCTGCGTTAAAAAGAAACACAAAGGCAAAAACTAAAATACCAGACAAAGCAGCAGCAATGGTGATTTTGCCGGCTGTTTGAATATAGTTAGTTTTCTCTTCAAGGTTGTACAACATAATAATGAACTATTTATAAATATATTTAACTTCATATACTATTGTATCTAATACCGCACATAGTTACGCAGTAGTTATACACAATTTTATGAACAGTTTATTCGTAACGAATAGCGTCTAGTGGATTTAGTGTTGAGGCCCGTCTCGCTGGGAATACCCCTGTTAGATACCCTACGGCTGCGGAGAATAGTGCAATGAAAACCAAAAAGACAATTGGGAAGGAGAAGAGATTCACTGATTGACCTCCAAACTGACCGGCAATGACGTTTAGAAAGACGTTTACAATGACACCAAAGGTTACTCCCATCACAATTCCACTCACCCCTCCCATAAACCCCACCACAATTGATTCAGAGATAAAGAGGTTTTTTACGTCCTTTGGAGATGCACCAATGGTGCGCATGATTCCAATTTCTTTGGTACGTTCAAGAAGTGTAACTGTCATAGTATTGAACATACCGATAGCAGATACCAAGAGCGCAATCCCACCAAAGGTAGCGAGGACAGCCTGAATACCTTGAAAGATTTTTGAAGCCTGCTCCACAGTCTTTGAAAGTGCTGTCACTCGGTATCCACCTTCAATCAGACGAGCTTCAACGATAGGTAGGTTTTCATTTGTGTTTACACGCACTTGGATACGCTCGTACTCTTCGATACCGACATGGTTGCGGAGTTCGGGTAACATCATCATGGCATTTAGCACTCCTTCTTCTTTAGTAATACCACGCACGACATACTCTTTATCAATCGGGACTTCTACTACATTATCACTACCATCCTCAGCTGGAACTAGAAGTCGAAAGGAAACCTTCTCTCCCACAAATGACTCAGGGTCATCGATACCAAAAAGCTTAAGTACTGCCGGGGAAAGCATAATACTTGAGGTGTCACCAGCATCTTCGTTTGTAAAGACGGTTCCCTCAGTCGCAGTCACACCAGCATATCGCAAATAAGGAGGCTCGACACCTTGAATAAAAACATTTCCGGTTAAACCTTTATAAGTTACTAGTGCCGGGAAGCGAGCCAACGGCGCAGCATCAAGCACTTCTTCATACCGCTTAAACTCATCCACAGTCTCAACTGTAAGTTTTAAATTTTGTGCCCCTGTAGCAGACACCCCGAGTGAGAGGAGTGTCTCACCAAACACGATTTGTTCAAGAATAATTTTCTGCAAACCAAATCCCAAACCTACAAGCACCACCACAGCGCCAGTACCTACACCCATACCAAGAATAGTAAGCCACGTACGAAGTGGATTCGTTTTAAACATTCGAGTGGAAAGTTGTGCCAAGTCTTGAATTCGCATTTAAATGAGATAAGGAACGTAGTGACTATATCGAATTTAGTCCCCGATTTGCCTTTCCTTGGGCAAATCGCTGGGACACCGACCCGAAACAGAACAACCCGTTATTTATAAATATTAGCATTTTAAGTTGTATATAAAATTAGATATGCACTAAAGATTTTGGAGTATCGCCTTAAGTTATAACTTCGAGTGCAAGGCGGACCACATACAAGAATAACTTTATCAGGTTGTTATACTGCGAGTTCCAGGAGTTTGGCCTGGGAAAGGGCCAAACTCGGAACAAAATTCACAATATGCCCTCTGGGCATTTGTTCATTTTTAACTCTTATAACTAACATCAACACCTTGAGCGATGATTTTTTCAAAGTAGCGAGTAAGACTATCTGATTCCTTGGAGTCTAGTGACAGTCCTCGTCCGCGAACACCCTTCATTAGGCGTTCATTAAACTGATCCTCCTCAATCACACCAGTCACGCGGTCAGCAATCATTTCAACTAAGTTTTCATTTTGTTCTTTAGACAATTTCATATTGTGAGCGTAAAGCAAATGGTCACGCAGCCGCTCAGCCAACTTGTGTTGACTAAAGAAAATATCATCGTTGTCTTTCTTGGCCCGGAAGCGGCGAATGTCATCAGATTGATGTATGAGTAGTTCAGCAGTATGAGCCATGCGCTTAGCTTCCTTTTCCTCGATCTCAACACCTCCCTGTTCAAGTTTGAGTATCAAAGCTCTGATGAAAGTATCTTTATTAATTTTTCCTTTTATAAACAAGGCAATAGCGTGCTCAAGACGAATGAGCTGGTCGTAGGTATACTGCTGGGTCAAAAAGTTCACCATACTCTTTACACGAAGCGTATCAACCGAGTCGTACGGATAGAGCCGGGCGAGCTGTTCAAGCTCAGTCACAATTGTCTCCCCTTCCCGCACCGGTTTAATTTGTTTACGCTGTGGATTAACAACCTCACGCACTACAAAACCATCCTTGAGATAGTACACACGGTGAGCATAGCTCAAGTGAGCTGCGTTGTGAGACACCATAATAATTGTTCGTCTATCAAACGTATTAATTTCGTCAATCTTATCCATCACCTGCTGGGTAGATACAGAGTCGAGGTTACCTGTTGGTTCATCTGCTAGGAGAATTTTTGGATCATTAACCATCGAACGCGCTACCGATACACGTTGTTGTTGACCTCCTGAAAGCATGGCCGGAATCTTATGCGAAACATGTCCTACACCAAAGCGATCTAATAGAGACTGAGCACGACGTTCACGTGTTGTTCTATCAGCGTCACAGAAAATCATTGGGAGTGCTACGTTGTCGAGTACTGAAAGTGAACCAATAAGGTTGAAGGACTGGAAAATAATTCCCATCACGTAACGTTGAAAGTAAACACGCTCACTAGGTGGATATGAGTAAATATCATCACCACGGATAAGTAGCGTGCCTTCACCTGGCGGTAGCGAACCCTGAATAGAGTACATCAGAGTAGACTTACCAGAACCTGAGGCACCGAACAGAATAATATACTCCCCTTCGTAAATATCAGTATTTACGCCTTGAAGAGCTTTAAATTCGTTCGACTTACCTTTGTTGTAGATAATCGAAAGGTCACGACAAACAATCAGCGGCTTGGCCATGTGTCTATTATGACATTACAGAGCAAGAGAAGTGTGCGTTCATATCCCCAACTACCAACAGAGTTGAGTGAATAGTACGGTTAACTGTACTATTCACGTTTAATACTTTCTATCACAGAGCGCATACTACCTCTGCCACGGGGTGGTAACCCAGCTTGAAGAATCAGTTCCAGAGTTTGCCAAAGTTTATGGTATTTCTTTGGCTGATTCTTAAATAGAGTAATGAGGTTTCTGTACCTGCCAGATTCATAATCTAGACGAATTTTATCTGCGGTTGAAGGACTAATGTTAAGTGTTTGCCAAATTCTATAAGAAGAATTTCCTTCGTGGAGCATAACGATAGACATGAAGCGTTTCACCAACATGATTTTTTCTTCTTTACCCAGTAGGTCACTTAAAAATATCTCTATATCAGCTTGCTTTGCCTTGGTCATAATCTCCGTCATTTTTTTGAACAATTTTTGGAAATCTTCTTCAGGTAAATTGTTTTTGGAAATATTTGTCATACTAAATAAAATAGTACGGTTAACCGTACTATTTTACTACCTGATTATGTTAATTATTTTTTAATTAACATAAGGCAAAACTTCTGGGACAGCAAAAAGTAATACCAAGTAAATCCCTATTGCCTACCCTCCACCTCCAATATTCTTAAGCAGAAACAATGAGTGCGAAGCACGATTATGTTTTGCTTATGCAGGCGCTTAGCTGAATGCGACCCCGCGGGGAGCATTCAGCTGTTGCGAGCTGCAAACCAAACCTAACGCACGGAGTAAACTGTCTTAAGCCTTATACTCCGCCTAACCACCTCCTCCGATGTTCTTAACCCATCCAAACGTACTCTGGAAGTTTTCAAGGATCAGGTCGATAATGTTCTTTTCTTGAATTGGCGTAAAGAGCACAAAGTTTTCTGACTGAACCGTATTCCCTGCCTCATCGTCACAATTGAGCCAGAACTGATAAACAGTAGCTGGAGCAAAATCAACAATTACTTCAACGTGACTGGTGTTGTATTCAATGGTTTCTTTTTCACGAATAGTCGGCTCGGTTCCGCCGGCGACTCCTTCTCGATAAGTCATTTCGCATGAAGATGCTTCATCTGTGACCCACTCTACAATTGTTTGAATACGCGACTCACTACCTGGGAATAATGTTGATTCGTTAGTTACGTTTGAAATAATCGGAGGCGCGATGTCACGTACGGTAATAAATTGAATCGGCTGACTGCGGACACGGTCACCACCGGAGTTTTCAGAAATCACAAAGGCTACGTACCGAGTACCAAGGGTCAAATCAGCTAGTCGCATCTGGTGAGAAGTTGCTAGTGTCGGGCGACCAACAGAGTTTTGAGCGCCAGTAGTCTGGTCTTGATATTCAATAAGTGCCTTCGCTGGCACTGTGGTATCCCACGCCAAGGTTGCGGCATTTTCCTCTACTTTAAGAACACGTAGGTTACGAATCTCCGGCAAAGACGCTTTGGTCATGAAGGTAAAGTTGCGACTTTCTCCCGTTATGCCTGAGCCGTCAGTTGAAAGCACTTTAAAGCTGTACTCAGTAAAGGGTTCAAGTCCAATAATTCGAATCTCATGATCAGTAGTTACATCACCAGTAGATTTTTGAGAAAAGGCATAGGTCCCACCATTGAAACTAGCTGATGGAGAAAACTGCACTTCTGAACTCGCTTCACGATCTGTAGTCCAACTAATAAGAGCGGTGGTAGTCTCTGGAATAA
>Ga0076283_116_pt1 | contig 8850 bp, 7 predicted proteins | sample RifGroF2_FD_67787 | JGI IMG/M metagenome (GOLD analysis project Ga0076283, IMG submission 67787) | Parcubacteria bacterium GW2011_GWF2_44_8 | reverse complement strand
AGAAGTGTACGCTGGAGAAATTGCGGCTGGAGTAGGACTCAAGGAGGTAAAGACTTCACACACACTCTGTGACGAAGCTAACCCAATTATTCTAGAACAAATTAAGTTCCCAGAACCAGTGGTTGCTCTCCGCGTAGAGCCAAAGACAAAGGGAGATCAAGAGCGTATGGGTGTGGCTCTCAAGAAGCTAGCAGACGAAGACCCAACTTTCAAGGTTTCAACAGACGAAGAAACTATGGAAACTATTATCGCGGGTATGGGAGAACTTCACTTGGAAATTCTCATTGACCGTATGAAGCGAGAGTTTAACGTTGAAGCAAACGTAGGTGCACCACAAGTAGCGTACCGTGAAACTATTCAACGAGAAGCTGAAGCAGACTACAAGTACGTGAAGCAGTCAGGAGGTCGTGGACAATACGGTCACGTTAAGCTCCGAATCCGTCCAATGCAACCGCTAGAACTAGCTGAAGGTAAGTCACTAGCTAAGAACATTACTCGAGAAGATCACTTCGAGTTCATCAACAATATTAAGGGAGGTGTGATTCCAGGAGAATTCATTCCAGCTGTAATGAAGGGAGCAAAGGAAGCGATGGCACGAGGATTCGTTGCGGGCTACAAGATGGAGGACGTTTCAGTAGAGCTCTTCGATGGTTCATTCCACGATGTCGACTCTTCAGAAATCGCTTTCAAACTTGCTGCCATCTACGCGTTCAAGGAAGCGGCTGCTAAGGCAGGTGCCGTCCTCCTCGAACCAGTAATGAAGGTAGAAGTGCGTACACCAGAACAGTTCATGGGTGACGTAAACGGAAACATCTCAAGTAAGCGTGGTCAGGTAGAAGGTATGGATGATATAGGGGACAAGAAGGTGATTACCGCCAAGGTACCACTTTCAGAAATGTTCGGATACACCAACATGCTCCGCTCTATGACTCAAGGTCGCGCATCAATGATGATGGAATTCCACCATTACGATGTTGTACCACCAAACGTGGCTAACGAGATTAAGAAGACCCGCGGAGTGAAGGATGTAGTTGAAGAAGCGTAAAGAATAAGAAAAGCGCAGGCCCTTACGGGCCTGCGCTTTTTCTGTACCCGTTACTTTATGGAATGGACTGCCAGTATGTTTGAAAATAATACAATCTATGGTATAAAGCATCTGAGCAATAGTGCTCGCGGGCAATGGAAATTGCCCGTTTAGTGTTCTTTTCTTTCAACAATTCTTTTCTCTAGGAGTTTTCGTGAAAAACGCTGATAACAAATTTTCGACCCTGTGCCCATGTGGCATGAATGCTTCATGGACAGGGTTCGACTGGGAAAAATACCCAGGAGGCGTTCAGGTGAGCTTTGCTTTGATCAGTGGCAAGCGATTGCTGCTGGTGCGTCCGGTTCATTGGAATCGCGTGATGCCGCAGTACAACATGAAGCGCTCTGACACTTTGGAAGGGGCGAAGGCTGTGATGTACAAGGACCTCGAAAAACTCAGTATCAAGGTCTCTGGTGTCGGCGCTGCGTCGGTTCAGCAGGTGTTGGAAAAAAGTGGCACCCTCCATGTTTTGGTGGTGGTGCCATACTCCCAGGTCTCCGGACCAGGTTCTTCGGGGTTTTCGGTTTCGAACCCCATGGTCAGGTTTGTTCCTGAACTGCTCGGTTGGCCTGATTCGTACATCATGACGAACGACGAGAAAGTTCTGCAAGTGGCCTAAGTTTCCCAAAGGGAAGCGAAGGTGATCAAGGCGAAGTGGATTCAGTCCCCTTCGCCTTTTTGTTTGTCCAAAAAGTGCTTATTTGTAGCCAAAGTAGCGGTTTTAATATTGCGAGCCACAAAACCTTGTTTTGTGGCTCTAAAATGACCTTGCAAAACTTTTCGTCTCTGGTACTATTGCCGGACCGCATACAGCTATTGGCTGTTTGTGGAGCGAACATAGTATTGCTCTTTCACACGCTTGAAGTGTTCATTCTAAGCGCGATTGTTCTCGCGCCGCGTAGAATGTACGCTCGGGCACGGCTTTTTTAAGCAGCTGTGTGCGGTTTATAACTTATAAATAATCTTACATTATCATATGGCAGGAGCATTTGATCGTTCAAAACCACACATTAACGTAGGTACCATTGGTCACGTTGACCACGGAAAGACTACGCTTACAGCGGCTATTCTTACAGTACTTAACCAACGAGGAAATGGTTATAGTGCTACAACAAAGGGCGTTGACGAAATCGACAAGGCCCCAGAAGAAAAGGCACGAGGTATTACTATTTCTCTCTCACACTCTGAGTACGAAACTCCAACTCGACACTACGCACACATCGATGCGCCAGGTCACGCGGACTACATCAAGAACATGATTACTGGTGCTGCACAGATGGACGGTGCTGTACTCGTGGTTGCTGCAACAGACGGAGCGATGCCACAAACACGTGAGCACGTTCTTCTTGCTAAGCAAGTTGGTGTACCAAACATTATCGTTTTCCTTAACAAGTGCGACATGGTCGACGATGAGGAAATGATTATGCTTGTTGAAGAAGAACTTCGTGAACTTCTCACAAAGAACGGATTCGATGGTGCAAACGCACCAGTTATCAAGGGTTCTGGACTCCAGGCTCTCGAAAACCCAACATCAGAATGGGGCGACAAGATTATCGAACTTGCTGATGCAATGGATACATACTTCCCAACCCCAGTACGTGATCTCGACAAGCCATTCCTTATGCCAATTGAAGACATCTTCTCAATTGAAGGACGCGGTACTGTAGTAACAGGTCGTGTAGAACGTGGAGCAGTAAAGGTAGGTGAAGAAGTTGAAATCGTTGGTATCAAGGATACTGCAGTTACTACCGTAACTGGAGTTGAAATGTTCAACAAGCAACTCGACGCTGCACAAGCTGGAGACAACGCTGGTATTCTACTCCGAGGTACAAAGAAGGAAGATGTACACCGAGGTCAAGTACTTGCAAAGAAGGGTTCAGTAACACCACACACTGAGTTCGAAGCGGAAGTATACGTACTTTCAAAGGATGAAGGAGGTCGTCACACACCATTCTTCTCAGGATACAAGCCACAGTTCTACATCCGAACTACTGACGTTACAGGAGATGTAACACTTGCCGAAGGAGTTGAAATGATTATGCCAGGAGATACAGCAACCTTTAAGGTAAAGCTTGTAGCCCCAGTTGCACTTGAAGATCAACAAAACTTCGCGATTCGTGAAGGAGGAAAGACAGTAGGTGCCGGTGTTGTAACAAAGATTGTTGCCTAACCATTATTCGTTTACGGTAACTTACACACTATGGCTACAGATACTACAAAAAAAGAGACCAAAGCTAAAGAAGCAAAAACTGCTTCTGGCGAAATTAATAAACTGCGTATTCGCGTACGTGCTTACGAGCACAAGATTCTCGATGCGAGTATCAAGCAGATTATTGATACTGCACTTCGCTTCGATGCGAAGGTAGTTGGTCCAATTCCTTTGCCGACCGAAATTAAGAAATATACAGTAAACCGCTCAACTTTCGTTTACAAAGATGCGCGAGAACAATTCGAAATGCGAACGCATAAGCGAGTCGTGGATATTCTTAATCCAAGTCCAAAGGTAGTAGAGGCGTTAACTAACCTCTCACTTCCTTCGGGAGTCAACATTGATGTAAAGATGATGTAGTATTCATCTGCCATTAAAACTAAAAACCACCCAATTATTGGGTGGTTTTTAGTATTTTACGTCCTGCCCACAAACCCCATCTACTTTGTTGCTTCCTTCACTCAAACATTCACCGTATAGCAAATACGTTTCATGTTTTTGTTCAGTCGCGCCTCGTAGCTTAGGGTTTGTGGGTAGGCCATAACTAGCTTAGTGCTATACTCAAAATACCTAAATTTATGAATAAAGTTATATTTCATAACCTTTCTATCCCGTATGCACAGCCCTTAATTGGAATGTATGACTTCGATAAGAATGGAATTTTTTATGCCGTACCAGGAGATATTGTGGTCACTCGGTCAAAGGTAAGTAAAGCCTATTTAGATTTCCTTGAGTCCTGCGGCTATGATTTTGGGAATGTGACATTTGTTAGTAGTGACGAGGGGTTAGAAAATACCTGTAATTCTCCATTTGAAAATAATACTTTTATTAATCAAATTAAAAGAAACATCAACAATCCTAATGCCTATACATTTGATTCATTCATCTTTAGTAAACTTGAGTCGGAATTAGTAAATCAGCTAGGGTTAGTAAGCATAGTTAATGCAGAACAGTTCCAAAAATTTTCCACTAAATCATTTTTTAGAACCACTGCCAAAGAACTAAAAATTCGCATTCCGAGAGGTTTTGAAGTAGTTACTACTGTGTATGATGCTTTTGTAAAAATTTGTTACTTATTTTTAACAGGCTTTAAAAGAGTTGTTAGCAAGTACGATCATGGGTCAGCGGGAATTGGTACTAAGATTTACCATTTACGAAGTTTTCTCTCAGAACTAAACATTCTCGAAAATTATTTTAAAAGTGACAGTTTGTTAGGATTTCATGATTCAGAAATGAGAAGCTTCGTCATCGAGGGTTGGTATGACAATGTTGTCTATTCACCTAGCGTCCAGTTTTTTATTGGGGCGGAAGGAGAAGTGAGTGTTGTCTCAATTCATAATCAAGTTTTTTATGATAATAAAATTACCTATCGTGGCTGCTACTCAAAACAGGCCATTCCATCAGTGGTGGCAGAGAAGTTGGTTGAACAAGGAACTAAGTTTACTCACCATTTGAGTGCTCTAGGGCATCGAGGGCATCTTGGTTTTAATTCCATCGTACTGACTAATGGAGATTTGCTGTGGGTTGAGTTAAATCCAAGAAAAGTAATGTCGTCATATGTGTATCAGATGAGTAAGATAATTTATCAGTCAGATAGTGCTGACGTTTACTATCAATCATTACAGGTTTCTAAAGAAAAATGGGTGGGTAAGGAAATTGATGAAATATTGGTTGAATTGTCAAACGTGCTTTTTTCTAAGGATAGAAAAAGTGGCGTCATTCCGTTTAATTATGGCCTATTACACAGAGAAGGGACCTTGTCTGTTGCCGTGTTTTCGACAATGGAAGCTGATACTGATAAGATGATTAAATATGTCGAGAGTCTCTAACTCACTGGCTGGACACTTTATTATGAAGGCTTTGTGCTCCGCCCAAGAGACAGGGATTCTCGAGTACTTGGGCAAAAATACTGGCGGCGTCTCCGGAGAAGATATTGCTTCAAATTTGAGTTTAGATAAAAATATTGTAGAGAGTCTGCTGGATTTTTTGGTTGTTAATCTTCCAGAATTTTTTGATAAAAATGAAGGACTCTATATTGTAAAGCGCCCATTTTTTGAAAGTTCTACCCAAAACTCAATTTACTTCGCTCTTGCCTACGAAGACGTTTTAAATAATCTCCCTTCATTATTACGGAAGGAAAAGAAATATGGAGTTGAAGTTGAGAGAAGTGGGAAATACCTAAGTAAATCTAGCGCCTTACACAATCACCATACTTGGCCCGAGATTGTAGATTATATAAAAGAACATAATTTCCAAACTATAGTGGACTTAGGTTGTGGCACAGGTGACCTTTTAAAACACCTGGCTATAACATTGCCGGGATTGCAGTTGGTGGGAATAGAAAATAATACAGACGCAGCAAATATTTCTAAAGAAGATAAGAATGAGAATATTAAATTTATTAAGGGCGATGTGGCCACGCCAGAGACGTGGTTAGAAGATCTTTCTATAAAGAGTATTGAGAAAACTCTATTTATAAGTGTTACTGTCTGGCATGAGTTTTTGTGGGCAGGAGAAACTGAGCTTCAGAAAGTTTCTTCTAAGTACCATGCTCTATATAAAGGCGGTACCTTTCTAATGGTGGAAAAAAATGGCTATAGTCTCAATAGCCTAAGATTATTGCCTGACTCAATAAAAGATGTGACCTCTGTATATCAAATGGTACATCCAATCACAAACCAGGGAATGCCACAGTCACCAGCCGTCTGGCGTTCATTAATTGAATCCTCAGAAGTTTCATTGGTGACTGTATTGCCAGCCCAACCAGATATGAGTATTTTTGTTTGTAAACTTTAGTATGACCAACATTTCAAAGCTACTAGATAGAAATACTGATAGTCTAGATAATATAGTCCTAGCAGAGGAGTTCGTGGTGCAGAGAATGATACGAAACTGCTCCCCGTTTCAACCATTGCCGACTTTGGTTGTCATCAAGGCGTCCATCTTTTTATTTTTTGTAAAATTGTTAGAGAAGGTGGCTCGGGAAAAACTTTATATTAAAAACGCTCAAAGAGAACTTCATTTAGTTGATTCAAGACTGCGAACAATACTAAATTCTTTGATTGCAAAAAATATTGTGTACGGATGGGATTTATTGAGTAATTATCCAGACGCTCCGGCAGTCATTAGGTACGGAGTTTATCTAAAGCTGACTGGTCCGGTTCTGGGAAATACCTATAACGCAGAAGGGTTTGGCGTTGCTAATGATAAAAATGCCGCATTGTTAATTGCTGTAGCTGAGGCGCTCGAACGTCAATCAGCTTACATCTGGAATCCTAGCGTGATAGTGAAGGGTAGCTTTGACACACTCAAAGATACACATAACCTTGTGTGGATGGATTTATTTTCAGAAAAACAAAAAGCCGAGGATGAAAAAATGAATGTCAGCAAAAACTCAATAGTGGGCTGGGCACCCGCTGTAGGAATACATAATAATAAAAAATATTTGCTGCCAGCTCAAATGGTTTATGTTCTGTATGGAAACGAAAATCTCAAGGAACCAATTTTTACCGACTCATCAACTAGCGGGGTAGCTGCCGGGGCATCATTTGAACACGCTGCTTGCCAAGCACTGTGCGAGCTGGTGGAACGGGATGCTCTTATGGGTTTTTGGTTAAATAAAATCCCTCCGCCACTAATTGATCCAAATACAATTGAGTCCAAGGACATCCGTCAAAAAATTTCAACGTTAAAAAAGTATAAATTCGAGTTATATATTTTGGATATAACCTCAGATATAAAAATCCCTACCTTCTGTGCTGTACTACGCGACCCGACCGGAGAGGTGCCAGTATCAATGAGTGCTGTCGCTGATTTTGATAAGAATCATGCCCTAGAAAAATTAATTTTAGAAATAAGTAAATTTGCCCATTATCGGGCGGATGAAAATACTTACTCTAAAAATGGCAGTGACATCAGTAACTATCTAGATATATTTACCATGCCAGAGCGAAGGCATGTATGGACACAAAAGAACATGTTTCATGAAATAGATTTCTTTTTGCAAGGGGAGAAAAAAGATTTTTCTTCAATACAAGACCGAAAAGATATTTTAACGTACAAGAAAAAGCTAGAAGAAGTTAAAAAACTATTAAAGCAGAAGGGTATGGACGGATATCTAGCAGAGGTAACATCTAAAGAGGCGAACAGTGTTGGCTTGAGGGTGGTTAGGGCAGTAGTGCCAGATTTAATACCAATTCACTTTTCGGAGAAAAGAAAGCACCTGGGAGTCAGTCGCCTGTATGAATTTCCAGTTCTCCTCCGTATATCGACAGAAAGAAGTTCAGAAGATACGATTAATAACACACCACACCCATTTCTATGAGCCGTGATCCTCTAATAAAATACTTGACCGAAAACAGAACTTCCGCTTCTCAGAATTTTTTTAAGGAGAAGAAGTTGTACAAGGAGTACAGTCGAGCAGAATCAATTAAACTACCCCAGCCGATTTCTATTGATAAACCACTATCTGGTTTATTGCTCAGTAGGGAGTCACGCAGAGAGTTTGGGACAGACAAGATATCTATTGATGACCTCGGTAGTATTTTGTATTGGTCAGCCGGGGCTGTTCCTAGGATAAAAGAAGACACTATTCGAAGAATACAGCCGTCAGGAGGTGCTAAATATCCAGTTGAACTATATGTAGTAGCGTTTAAGGAAGCAGATAAGATTAAAAAGGGTGTCTATCACTACAATGTAAAAACTCACAGTCTCGAAAACTTACCTACCACCGATGAGATAGATATTTTAAACTGTCTGCCGCCACACGATGAATATGCAAAACAGGGGCATTTTTTGATTTTGTTTTCTTTTGTAAAAAACCGCTCTTTCAGAAAATACGGAGCATTGTCATACAAATTAGCTTTTATTGAGGCCGGTCACATTAGTCAGAATATGTATTTAATCACTGAAGCGTTAGGACACTCATGTTGTGGAATGGGAACTTCTGATGGGGGTTTGTTTGATGAGGCTTTAAATCTTAATGAAGCCGAGGAATCAGTATTCTACTCACTGGCGCTTGGTGCTCGTAGTAAATGACGTTATAATTTGATTAGTATTTACTTTGAACGTTTAATATATGAAATCAATTATGACTTCAAAAAACCTTATCACCATTACTCAAGTATTTTTTGTATTAGTAGTCCTGTATTTTTTGGAATCAGACATTGCGATGCCACTGCTAGCATTGAGTGCTAGTGGAAATTCTGGTTGTGGAAATGGCGCTGGTGGCGCTGGCGCTGGCGGTGGGTTTGGCGGAGGCGGTGGTAGTGCTGGCGGTGGGTTTGGCGGAGGCGGTAGTACACCTTTTCTTTCTGTATGGGATGGTAAGCGGTATAAATTTGAGAATGATATTTTGTTTGGAAAGCCTACCAGTCGATTTGACACAAAGGCTCTTGGTCAATCAGTTTATGAAAAAGGTGGTGTAGTTGGAGATATATATAAAATACAAAATACGGTAGTGCCTAAAGGAGGGTATCTCTCTTTCCAAATAAGAGAGATTGAGCCTGAGGAAAGTTACGTTGATTATTTGTCTTTGGTAAAAGTAGCCCATCCTACT
>Ga0076283_106_pt1 | contig 9428 bp, 8 predicted proteins | sample RifGroF2_FD_67787 | JGI IMG/M metagenome (GOLD analysis project Ga0076283, IMG submission 67787) | Parcubacteria bacterium GW2011_GWF2_44_8 | reverse complement strand
CCAAAGGCAAATAATGCAAGAATATACGCCGCCTGATGAAGGCCGCGTATTTCACTGTACATTAATTGTAAGACTCGTTTCACCATGCTTACCTTTACTACTCAGGAGTCGAAGGGGTAGGCTCTTCAGCTGCATCACCTTCCTCACCTTCACCGGCCGGACGATTCACTGGAGCTACTAGCGTAGTGTCAGGAACTTCTGTTGAGGTTGTTACTCCCTCCTCTTGACTGACCACGTCACCATTCTGGACAGGTACTTCAAATGTTGACTCTGGACGAGCGTAGTTACCAGACTCAACTTCTCCAATCAAAGTCTTTAGAGAAGTGTTTTCTTGATTACTAGCTTCTACAATCTTTAGTTGTGTAAGCGCATCCTCTGGTCGTTCCAGATCTAGATACGCCAGCGCCAAGAAGTAGCGAGCATTAGCGTAATTTGTATCTAGTGATATTGCAGTCTCAAAAGCAGTGACTGCAGCCGGTAGGTTGTTGGTAGTTGCCAAGAGCACACCAAGCTGGAAGTAGCGGGTAGGGTTATTTGGTTCAAGTGAAATAATTGAACGAGTGACAGTAATGGCGTCTTCTGTCTTTCCTTCTTGTATATCTAGTTGTGACAGCAAGAACAAAGCGTCAGTGTAATTATTCTTGATATTTATGGCTTCAAGTAGACTGGCTCGTGTAGCCGCAAGGTCTCCAACTCGTGCCTGGTACTGAGCGAGTTGTACTAAGTAAATTGGATTAACTGGATCAAGTTCGCGGGCGCGAGCGAAGAGAGCCTGATTTCGTTCTTGAATACCTTCAAACTGTGATGGATCCAAAAGACCATAGAAACTAGAAAGTAGCATGTGGTTATTTGGATTGGTCGGGTCTAGACTAATAGCTAACTCAGCCAAACCGACTCCCTCGGCCAAAACTGAAGCAAACCGTTGCTCATCAACTTCTTCAGCTGGTAGTGAGCTTAGTCGGTTAAGCTCTGCCAGTCGAAGTGACGCTCGTTCTGCCACAAAAATGTCTTGAGTATTTAGTTCTTGTGAACGAAGCAAACCTTCATCAGTCTTTGCCAAATCTGCTCCAGTTTGAAAGGCTCGAACTGTGTCAGCATAAGTCACATTGGCAACATATTGCTTGGTCAGTCCAATTACTGAAAGTGTTGAGGTGATAATCACCACCAGCACAACAGCTATGAGCAAAAGACCATACTGACGGTTGGTAGAGACATCAATTTGTACCCCAGACTGAGCAGACACAGTTACATAAACTGCAAACGCGACACCGGTCATGAGTGCTGCCAGCAAAAGAATGGTTGTGCCTGGAACATATACTAAAGTAATAGCCCAAAGATATAGCGCTGATATGAACGAAACTGTACCCACCAAATACCAGCCGTAGTCTTGTATCTTAGTTGCAAAGAGTGTTTTGTAACCAACGTAGATAAACGCCAGCAAGAATAGTAAGAATAGTAACCCTCCTACGATACCAGTTGTCACAAACAATGTTGGCACATAACCACTACCTGCTCCAAACGAAGTGTTCCAGAATAGTGTTTGGTTAATTACTGGATTTTTGTACTGACGCCAAGCGTCCTCAAATCGGTTTGGACCAACTCCAAACAGAGCATCTTCTGCTATTACAGCCTTGGTCACATCGAGAGTGGCACTAAGGGATGGACGAATTTCTAGATAGTTTATACCAGTTGCTCGATTTACTACTCCACCAGCAAAGTCTCCGCTAATGACAAACAATGCAGATACTAGACAGACGAGTCCTACCATAGCCAATCCAAAGCGTGATACGGGGACAGTGTCAGTTGTCACCCCCTTAAGCCAAGTATCTTTTGAAATTAAATATAGAGCCATGAGCAAACTCATGAAACCAAGAATCACCCAAATAGAGTAGAAGTTAACAATAGCTAAGAACAATAGTGATGAGAGTACCAGGAATCCAGCTATCACCTGTCCCCAGATGCGAGCCGTGAGTTGTTGTAGAACAATTAATGTCACCAAAATAACCAAACCAGAGAAGATGGCTAGATCGTTGAAGCTACCAATAAGTGAGACGGTTTGAGATGTGAAGATTTGAAAATCAAAAAGCTCAGGGCCGAACACTAATCGCAAAATGTGAAATGTTTGAAGCAAGATTGCACTAATACCAAGTGCGGTAAACAACCTAGAGACTGACGCCTTAGCTCCAGTAAAAGCCAATGACACCGTCATGACTATTCCCAAGAGAGTCATAAAGCCTACAGTATGTACTTCGAGCACATTACCGAAAATTGCATCAGCACTATCTCCTGACAATAGTGCGGAAGCCAAAGCAAATAATACAAACAACCAATAGAACGCGAGAGCTGGTGGAATCACTAGGCGGATACTACCACTTCGTAACACCGACAATGATAAAGCTACCAGAGCCACAAAAACACCTAGGGCAACAAAGTATGATTTAGTAAACCCAAGCGCAGTATACACACCCGGAATAAATAAAATTGGCAAAAGTCCAAACAGTAAAATAAGTACTCCTTGAGCGAACGTTTGCAGTGAACTACTTAAACTATCTTTATCAACTTTATTTAGCCGCGGTGAAAAAATATTATGCTCCATAAAACAACTGGTATTCCCTAATAAACGAATATACCAAAAGTATAGCATAAGCAAAAACACACCTATTGCTAGGTGTGTTTTTGTGCATATAAGCCGAATTCTGTCGAAGATTGCTCTTCGGATGATCATATACCTGGGATGAGTGTTGCCACTCACCTCGTGCGGCTCTCTATCGAGGGCTTTGAGTACAAATAAACCTTATAATCAAAGCCCTCGATAGCGCGGCCTTGCACGCTAGTAAGGATTTTGCCGTTTCACCCGATATGTTTCCATACCGATTATTCCCGAAGGAACCCGTTTGCTTTCGCGCCCGGCGTCACTGCTCGCACCTCTATACCATTACTGGTACGACGGGTGTTACCCGCTACCATACTCCAAGCTTACGCTTGGGCGTGTTCGGACTTTCCTCCCCACCGAAGTGAGGCGATCATCATGCTTTTACATTATAACACAGAATTATAAATTTGGTAGTACTACCACTGCACCCAGCTCCAATCCATTTTTAGCTACAAATCCCTCCGCAGTCTCAATCACATACTTCGCCGGGACCTCCGGCACAAACATCGCCGGGAAACTTTCTGGCGCCGCCCCTTCTGCCATATGCACCACTACACCCTCTTCGCTGACCCATATGATATCAATTGCGTAGTTCATATCCTTCATCCAGATTGAATGGTAGCCACTGGAGTCAAAGATAAATAACTTAACTATGTCCTCAGGTAAGTAAGGTGTATCAGATAGTCCACGAATACGCTCCGTCCAAGACTCAGCCACTGAAGCCATGACCGTAGTTGAACCAATTTGCATCGGCTTTGTATTTGGATAAATGGATTCAGGACTTACTGGAGCATTTGGATCAACTGAAGCTCCGGGTGTACTTGCAACCTGATCAGTTGATGTACTAGTAGTGATGTCCAATTCACCATCCTGTCCAATATTAGTAAAGATATACACTGATAGACCTCCAAAAATAAGTGTTATTACACCTAAGAGTGCGTACGTCGGCCAATAGTTTTTTACTTTCGTTTTCATAATTAATGAGTATACCAAAAGCCGGTGAGCCACGCTCGCCGGCTTTGCTAACTTTTCTACTTATTTATTCTTAATTGAATCCAAGAGTGCGGCAGTAGAGGCCATATCTCGATTAGCTCCAGCGTCTATAATGATGGTGTTGCCGTGAGCAGCGGCAGAGGTGATGGCGTCAATACGGTTGGTATCAGTGAGGAGCTGTAATGCTTGATCCGTCTTAAGTCCAGCCTTTGTCATAGTAGCCATTGCCCCTTCAAGTCCTCGGGCGATAGCTTCCCGCATCTGTGCCATACCCTCTCCTTGCAGCTTCTTACTTTCTGCTTCAGCTTGAGCGGCTCCTACGAGCTTGATACGCTGCGCTTCAGCTTCATTGCGAGCCGCCTCCATTAGTCGTTTACTGGCAATCACCTTATTAAAAGCATCACGTACTTCACTACTTGGCTGTGGTTCATCTACAAGTACGTTTTCAATGATGTATCCAAATCGAGCAAATTGTTCTGAGAGAGCTGCCTGCACTTGCTGCTCAACCGCATCGCGATTAGCATAGAGTTCTGTCATCTCCATTCCACTAGCAGTCTGACGAACGTTGTTTAGCACATAAGATGTGATTTGCTTCTCTGGAGCCTCAAGCTCATAGTGAGCCTTCACTGCACCAAGGGCATCGTCACTCGCTCGATACTGCACCTTTACTGGCAGAGTCATAAACGCATTGTCACTTGTCTTTACTGAGACATCAGCATGGATTTCTTGAAGTTGGAGATTAACCCTGGCAACTATAGTAGTAATTGGGGCCGGCCATTTAATTCGCAACCCAGGAAATACAGCATGTTGATGTGGTCGTCCAAAGGTTTCTAGAATGACTGCTGTTTTACCTTTCACGACGTAGAGCACTGTTGGCAAAAGTAGTAATACCAAAATTAAAATTACCCAATACATACAAAATACTTAACCGAATATAATACAAGTATAACAAAACCCGGCGAGCTGCGCTCGCCGGGTTTTTTGAGTTTCTAAATTTGGGATTCTTCTTCATAATGCTCCGTCTCGGCAGAATCATCGTGTCCAACTTCCCCATGGACATGTGTGCCAGTTAAAGCTTGAGCAATCAACCCCATCAATATTGCTCCAATTGCTACTACTGCAACATGCTGTAGAAAACTCTTAGTTGTCTCATGTTCATGGTGCTTTGGTAGCAAGTCATGAAAGACCACATGCATAAAGAATCCAGCACTAACAGCCAAGAGGATGACTTCCAGTTCGTGTGAAGCAAGTGCAAAGTAACCCAATCCAACTCCAACAAAGATAGTGCCCGATACAACAAAATTAACTAGCAGTGCCTTTTTGATTGAATATCCAGCCCGGCGTAGAACAAAGAATTCAGAAATTTCTTGAAGCACCTCATGAATCACTATCGATACCGTAGCCGCTACTCCTAGTGGCCCACTAACAGCAAATGCCGCGACAATAATCACACCATCGGCGACATTATGGATAGCGTCACCAATAATGAGCTTGCGTGCGGCGGCACCATGAGCACGGACACACTCATCATCATGGTGGTGGTGCATTTCGGGCATTAGGCGATGTACTCCCTCGGCCAAAATATAACCTACGACAATAAGTAGAGCCCCAACTCCAAAGCTAGGGGCCAGCTCAAACACTTCGAGCGCCAATGCTCCGGCAGTAACCAAAAAGACTCCAGCTGAAAAAGAAATCAGGTATGAAAGTTTATTTTCCAAAAACCGTCCAGTTGATCGAGTGGCAAATACTACTCCTGAGAGTGAGGCCAACATAACAATAAAGGCAGCAACAATAACTTCAGTCATAAGATTATATTAATACTAAATGCGAATGATTTGCATTATAGCAATAATTCAGATAAATGCAAATCATTTGCATTAGTGCATTATTTAAGCTACACTTTTGCCAATGCGAATCACCAAACATCGTCAAGAAATCTTGGACATATTGGACCACCAAGAGGACGCTCTTTCAGCGTCAGACATTCACACCAAACTCCCCCACATCAACCTGGCTACGATTTATCGTAATCTAGAAAGTTTTGTAGAAGCTGGAACTGTTACCAAAGTAAACTTCGGTAACAACGAAGCCCTATATGAGATTCAAGACGAGCCGCATCATCATGCTATTTGCGATGAATGCAACAAAGTCATCCACTTTACCGTCAACGACGTTGAGCTCATCAAAGAGTTTTCTTTGCCCGATTTTGATATCAAAAATATCGAAGTTACACTCCGTGGTACCTGCACGACACACAAAACTAAAACAAGATAAGGGAGGCTAGTCCGAGCAAGAAAAGTAGTCCGAGCACGTCAGTGGCGGTAGTTATTATCATGGTAGACATAGCTGCCGGATCGAGTCCTAGATGCTTTAAGAAAATTGGCACAAACGCCCCAAATAAACCGGCCACCATATGCACCCCGACCATAGCAAGACCAACCACGAGTCCAAGAAGTGCGCTATCGTTCCATACCACTGAAATAACGGCTACAATTGATCCAATCATCAGTCCATTTAAAGCTCCTGTCTGAACTTCTCGCCAGATAACCGGGCCAGCTGTTTTGTATGAAATAGTTCCAAGTGTCAGCCCACGGAGCATAACTGCAAACACCTGACTGGCGGCATTACCGCCCATACCAGCTACAATCGGAATATACATCGCTAGCACAACCAATTTATCAATAGTGTCTTTAAAGATAAAAATCATAGAGCCGGCCATAAACGCTGTGACCAAGTTAAGAACAAGCCACTTGTATCGTGATTTAAACTTTTTAGAAACACTATCAAACGGACGTGAGGTGTCATCCATACCACTCATGTCGTAGAGTGACTCAGCTGGCAAATCACCAAAGAGTGCAATGGCATCGTCAGCATAAATCACTCCGAGCACACTATCATCATAATCAAGAACAATGACTTTCTTACGATGAGAAAGTGAAAGTGTGTCGACCACTTGTGCTACTTCTGCTTGATAAGTAATAGTTTGAACCGGACGGACAAAGCGCTTAAGTGCAGCTGAGTTTCGCTCTCGCACCAAAGTAGACATAAGAATCTCCCCCACCAACACACCGTTTTCATGAACTAATATCTCTGGGAATTTTCCAATGTCTTCAAAATGTTCTTCGATTGCTTCTGCTGCTTGTGCGATGGTGGCAGTATTTGGCAACAAGACATAATTAAAATTTATAAGCGATGTAGTTGCCTTGGGGTGGAAGCGGAGGAAGTATTCAATTTTATCGCGAGCGTCCTCTTTAAGCTTCTTAATGATTTTGAGACGACGCTTTTGGTCTTTAATACGCGCCAAAATATTTTCAGCTTGCCTAGGATCCATATGATCAAGCATGTCGACAATCTCAGCAATCTTGAGTTTGGCAAGAACGTCTTGCAAGACATGAGCGGAAAGCTGCTGCAAAAGTGTACTCTGCTCCGCCAGCGGCAAAGCTCGCAACCGAGACAAACGCTCTGCTGGCACACGGGTAATAACTTTCAGTTGGTCAGCAAGAGTCTTTTCCATATAGATATTAGTATAGCAGCTGCGTAGCCGAGCAAAGAAAAAAGGTGTGAAGACCACACCTTTTTTCTTTCAACTAATTGCGTTAAGTTTAGATTAATACTTCGATTGTTGCTTCAGCTCTAAGTGACTCTATAAAAGCACTAATGAGTTTTTGCTCCTTATCAAAGATAATTTGTGCTTCAATCTGGTCTTTGATTTCAGCCATAGGCGGTAGCCCAGCTTCAACTCCTCCTGCCTGGTCATAGAGAGCAGTTAACTCTTCTTCAGTAGCGGTAAGATTAGCACTGTCGATATTTGCATCAAAAAGTCCCTGGATTAAGAACTCGTTTTCAATATCACGACGAAGACTAGCTTCAGTTACCCCAAACTCAGCCATACGAGCCGCCAGTGCTTCAGCTCCACCAAGTCCGTCTTGGATTTCAGTGAAACGAGTTTGGATTTGTTCTTCAGTAGCAGTCATACCAGCTGCAATAGCTGCTTGACGTAATACCTCGGCATTTACCAATGTATCAACTGCCTGTGTACGAAGTTGCTCTAACAACGCTGGATCACTCACGTCCATTCCTTGTGAACTAGACATCTCAAGTAGCTGATCATAACTACTAGTGAAGTCAGACATGAGAATCTCAACGTCATTGACTCGAGCTACAGGCTTACCTTCCTCCATTGAACTGATGATTCCAGAGAAAACACCTGTTGAGGTACGTCCCTCCTTCTCAAGTACGAAGAGGAGTCCGGCGGCAATCACTAGGATACCAACCACCATCGCACCGTAAGCTTTGAAATTAAATTTAGTTGGTGCAGCTTCTGAAGTTCCCATAGGTACTTCTACTGTTTCAGTTACTGGCACACCAGTCATTGTGGTCTCTACTGTTTCAGGCACTGCCTCTGGCATGATTCCTGAAGTATCGTCTTGCTTTTTTTCATCCATAAATAATATCTTAAAGAAAAGTTAACAACGTGAATCACCACTATCAAGAGTGAACGTTAGGCAATATAATATCACACTGTGCCGAAGTGACTAGTTAAGTGCCTCGCCATGCTGTGCACTCCAAGCAGACAAGACAATAGCGGTAGCCGCTGCCGCATTCAATGATTCACAACGCGGATGAATTGGAATAGAGATGAGGTCATCACATACTTCTTTGGTCTTTTCACGCAAGCCGGACCCTTCATTTCCCAAAACAAAAGCTGTTGGTTTTGTGAATTTCTCAGTAGTAGTAGAAACAGTACCGTCTCCTTCAAGACCATAGACCCAGAAACCACGCTTCTGCAAATCGCGGATTACAGCGTTAACATTACTGATGGCCACGAGTGGAATCCGGAAAGCCATACCCGCAGACACTTTAATAACCGTTCCAGTAACTGGAGCTTGATTGTGAGGAGGAATAAGGACACCAGCCAAGCCAAAGGCGGCAGCAGAACGTATAACTGCACCCACGTTGTGTGGGTCTTGCACCTCTCCTAGAATAAGTACCGCCGTTCCAGGATTTGCTTCTAGATTTTTAGAAAAGCTTTTGTAATCAACCATCAACTTATCTGGGTTGATAGCCGCCACAATTCCCTGATGGGCCGCATTGGCAGATACACCACGAGGCGGGTTTTTTAGATTTAACGGCGCTACCGTTACCTTGGCCTGCTCTACTTGTTTGATGATTTTGGCATCAGAAAAGTTCAAATCAAGAAAGATTTGCTTAACTACGTCTGGTCGCTGGGCCAGTGCCTCAGCCACCGCGTGCTTTCCAAAGATATATTCGTATTCAATCATCGCGCCATACTATCACGTTTTGTAAAGTACGCTACCCCTTAGCGACACTCCTCACGAACTCAACTACTTCCTTCTGAAACGCTGTCACCACCTTCTTTGATGTACCCTCAAACATCATCTTAAGGGCATGTTCAGTCACACTGATTTTGACCGAACCCCAGACATCACAGAAGTCCACATATATACCATCGAACTTCCGACTCCGAACTGGTTTCTTGGCCTTTAGGTACGCCTCAACTGCCGCCTGAGCCTTCTTCTTGTCATCCACATCAACAATCACATCTTCCGCCTGATAGTACTTCTGATAAGGCGCCACTAATTCACTAAACTTCCCTCCCTTAGCGCGCAGTGAAGCAAAGGCCTCTAGTACGTAACGTAGAGTGAGAGTAATTGAGTCTGTATAAAAGTATTCTTTAAAATAAAAGTGTCCAGAGTGTTCACAACCAAAGAGCACATCTTCTTTTCGCATAGTTTCTTTGATGTAGGCATGACCGACCTTG
>Ga0076283_108_pt1 | contig 9875 bp, 6 predicted proteins | sample RifGroF2_FD_67787 | JGI IMG/M metagenome (GOLD analysis project Ga0076283, IMG submission 67787) | Parcubacteria bacterium GW2011_GWF2_44_8 | reverse complement strand
AAGAACAGGGCGAATATGAATACGGCGATTGTCGGGGAGGAGGCGATAGACATCAGCCTTTTTCTGTATCACTCCGATGAACTCGGTGTGGCGCACGTCGAGGACGCGGAGGACCTTTCCTTCACGACGCTTTCCAGAAACTTCCTTGAGGAGTTCAATTTCCACGACGTCACCATCGAGTGCAAAAGCGAGCGACTCGGTTGGAATGACAATGTCTTCTTTATGGTCAGGCAGGGAGACAAACCCCACGCCTTTTCCGCGAACCATGATAACCCCCTCGTATATTGATTTTTCCTTTTCCATGTGGTCTCGATATTAGCATGGACTTGCAAAAACGGCCACACGGCGTACTATCCTTTGCAGGAGCGGAAGAAATCATATGAGATTCCAGTAGGGGAATATTCTTATTGGAGAAGCCACGCGCGCGCAACCCCAATGGCGGGGTATGGGTGTTACTTGCAGTAACCATCTGACTAATAATCGTAGGGATAGTGGCCTTACGAAGAAAACAGACCGCGTAAATAGTTACACATACCTGTATTTACATCCACGGCTAAACCGTTCCTCCCTATTCCAGAGCCAGCGACCCCCCAAGGGAAGCTGGCTTTTTTCTTGACGTAGTCTTTACATAACGTAAGGGTGTCCACCGTGAAATGGACGACGTCGGACGTCGTCCATTTCACGGTGGAAGGATACAAAGGCTTGACCTTCGTGGCTCATTCTGGTACTCTTCTCGGCACTATGTTAAAGATGCGATTGCAACGAATTGGCCGCAAAAACAACCCGTCATACCGGTTGATTGTTACTGATTCACGAAACGCTGCCTCACGAGGCCGCAGTGTAGACCTTTTGGGCTCATACGAACCAAAGCTAGGTACTATCATAATTGATAAAGAAAAAGCTAAGCACTGGATCAGTAAAGGAGTTCAACCTTCAGACACTGTATACAACATGCTCGTAGCGCAAGGAGTTATCGAAGGACGCAAGAAGAACGTACTTCCAAAGAAGTCTCCAATCATCGACGAAGCAAAGCTTAAGGCAGAAGCCGAGGCTAAGGCCAAGGCAGAAGCAGACGCAAAGGCCGCTCTCGAAGCTGCTAAGGCAGCAGAAGAGGCAGCAAAGGTAGCCGCCGAAGCTCCTGCAGTAGAACCAGAAGTAGTAGCTGAAGCAGCTCCAGTTGAAGAAGAAGTAAAGGCTTAACTAGCCAAACAACAAAAAACCGTGTGTTTCTTACACACGGTTTTTTGTTGACGGAGGTAGAAGGGGCCCGTATGATTATAAGAGCAACGTCACGGCGTGGCGAGTGCTTACCAGAATAGCTAAGAATATTGAATGTATGGATTCGCATGAAGATAAGCAGTTTCTAGAGACGCTTGTAAAAGCGCTCGTTGACCACCCAGAAAGTGTGGGAATTAATCGTACCGTTGATGAAATGGGCGTACTACTTACACTTGATGTACATGCGGAAGATATGGGTAAGATTATTGGTCGTTCAGGCAATACCGCCAAGGCAATCCGCACTCTCTTGCGTGTTGTTGGTATGAAGCATGACGCCCGAGTAAACCTCAAGATTAATGAACCAGAAGGAGGTCGAGGTATGAGTAGTGAGATGAGTGAGGCGATGCGCGAGGACAATCCTTCAGCGGCGACTCCAAAGTCTCTCGACGAAGCCATAGAGGACCTAAAGATCTAAACGGACGAACTTCTTCGTCACAACTACAGCCGCGTCGGTCACTGTACGACTTGTACAGTTTCCTCCGCGGCTTTGTTGTTTCTCGAATTTCATTCCATTTAGATCTTTAGGAAACCTGAAGATTTTGCAAAGGACCGACCTAGGCAGAATATTAAAAACCCCGGGCGCTACGCGCCGGGGGTTTTGTATGCTAGGATTTTGCTATGCAGTTTCATATCATCTCTTTGTTTCCAGAAGTGTGCCAAGCCTACTTAGAAGCCGGGGTACTTGGTCGTGCCCAAAAGACCGACAAGGGGAAGGGGGCCAAGGTGCGCGGCAAGAAGATGGAGGTCTCGTACTACAACCCACGTGAATACACTACAGATAAACACCGCAAAGTAGACGAGCGACCATACGGCGGTGGACCGGGTATGGTGATGATGGCTGATCCAATTATTCGTGCCTGGGAGAAGGCAGTCGGAAGAAAGACTAAGTCACTCAAGGAAGGGAAGGTAAAGACTCTAATTATGTCTCCGCGTGGGACAGTCTTTACCCAGGCTTTGGCTAAGGAGTATGCGGCTAAGTACGAGCACCTAGTGCTTATTTCTGGACGGTATGAGGGTATCGACGATCGAGTGCGCCAAATCCTCAATGCTGAGGAGGTATCAGTCGGTGACTATATCCTGACTGGTGGCGAGCTTCCGGCTTTGACCATTGTGGACGCTACGGCCCGCCAAATCCGCGGTGTGCTTGGCACTTTTGAATCTCTTGAGGAAGAGCGACTAACTAAAGGGGAGGTGTATACCCGCCCTGAGGTCTATGAATACAAAAAGAAGAAATACGTGGTCCCAAAGGTCCTAGTAGAGGGGAATCATAAGGAAATTGACGCCTATCGCGGCAAAACTGACAAATAAGGAGAGTTTGGACTGGAGCCTGACTTTCGCCAGACCAGAAAATCCCTTCTGTCTATTGCAGTTTTCCACAGTTTTTGTTATAATCCCGCCACATACGTAAGAGGTCTCGGGTGAGTTATGGTTGGGAGATGATTTCGTGTCGCGCAGCAAGCAATTGATGTCGATATTAATAAAATAAAACTAAGCAGAACGTAAAGCGCGCAAGCGCATTTTGTGCTGTTAGTTTTTAGGGGTAATAATCATTTAGTGTTTTATGGAAGCAACACAAAAAGATCGAACAATCTCTGTTGGTAAATTACCACAGAAGCGATTTGAGCTCAGTCCTCAACCTCGCATCCCATTACCAGACCTCATCGAACCACAACACGAGTCATATCGTTGGTTTATTGAAACTGCCCTCAAAGAAATTTTCACTGAATTCTCACCAATCAGTGACTATTCTGAGAAGAAGTTTGAGCTTAAGTTTAAGAAGTATGAACTTGGGTCTCCAAAGACAACTCCAGAGTTTGCTAAGGAAAACAAGCTTACCTACGAAGCGCCACTCCGAGCGCATGTAATCTTGAAGAACAAGACCTTCGAAAGTGAGAAGGATCAGGAAATCTTCATGACCGACCTGCCAGTAATGACTGAGCAAGGAACCTTCATCATTAATGGTGTGGAGCGTGTTATCGTGCCTCAGCTAGCTCGTTCATACGGTATCTTCTTTACGCAAGCTGAATCAAAAGGCAAGACACTATTTGGCGCCAAGATTATTCCAGCTCGAGGCGCTTGGGTAGAAATCGAATCAGAAGCTGACGGTGTTATCTATGTAAAGATTGACCGCAAGAAGAAGTTCCCAATTTCTTCACTGCTCCGTGTCCTTGGACTCACTAAGGAGAAGGACATGATTGAACTCGTTAAAGCCGTACCCCGCGGTGAAGAGTACATGAAGGCAACTATCGCTAAGGACCCAGCGAAGACTGTTGAGGAATCATATATCGAAATCTACAAGCGTCTGCGAGACGGTGACCTTGCTACTGTAGACAACGCTCGTGAGTTCGTACAATCTATTTTTGCTCCAGAACGATACGACCTTTCAGAAATCGGACGTCACCATTTCAATGAACGTTTTGGTCGCCCAATTGATAAGAAGGCAACTGACGAACGAACAGTTTCAATCGAAGATGTGCGTCTCATCATGACTCATATCATTACTAAGAATCACGAACCAGGTGCACTGGCTGACGACATCGACCACCTCGGCTTCCGTCGCGTGCGTTACTTCGGTGAAATGCTTCAGCAACGTGTACGTGTTGGTATGACTCGCATGAAGCGAAACATCCAGGACCGTATGTCTACAATCGAGGCTGAGACTAGTCTCCCGATGCAGATCATCAACCCTCGTCCACTACAAGCTGCTATTAAAGAATTCTTTAGTACCAACCAGCTTTCACAATTCAGTCAACAGCAGAACATTCTCGCTGAAATTGAGCACCTCCGTACGCTATCAGCGCTCGGCCCGGGCGGACTTACACGTGAACGTGCCTCTTTTGAAGTGCGTGACATTCACCCATCTCACTACGGTCGTCTCTGTCCAATCCATACACCAGAAGGTCCAAACATCGGACTTATCTTGCGTCTTTCAATGTACTCTCGCGTAAACCGTTTTGGTATTATCGAGACTCCATACGCTAAGGTAGAAAAGGGTGTTGTGACAAACGAAATTGTGTACATGAACGCTCACGAAGAAGAGAAGTACGTGATTGCTCATGCTGCTATTGAGTTGGATGCTAATAATAAAATCAAGCTCGACTTCGTTGAAGCTCGTAAGAATGGCGATCCACTATTGGCTGCCAAGAAGGATGTTGATTATATCGACATTGCTACCAACCAACCATTCTCAGTGGCGACTTCAATGATTCCTTTCCTTAACCACGACGACGCCAACCGTACCCTCATGGGATCAAACATGCAGAAGCAGGCGACTCCATGTCTAGTACAGGAAGCGCCGCTGGTAGCTACTGGTGTAGAAGGAATGGTGGCTCGTGACACTAAGCGTGTTATTTATGCTGATGATGCCGGAGAAGTAGTTGAGTGTGACGCTCGAAAGATTGTTGTAAAGAACAAGGAAGGTAAGAAGAAGGATTATATTCTTACAACCTACCAACGAACTAACGACTTCTCAGCGTTCTATCACCGACCAGCAGTAACTGTTGGCGACAAGGTAAAGCGTGGCGATTTGCTCGCTGACACTTCATCAACTGACAATGGTCAGATTGCGGTAGGACAAAACGCTCTGGTGGCTTTCATGTCATGGAACGGTGCTAACTACGAAGACGCGATTGTTATTTCTGAGCGAATGGTAAAGCAAAGTAAGTTCTCAACCGTTCACCTTGATGAACTCGAAGTATCGGTACGAGATACAAAGCTTGGACCCGAAGTTACATCTTCAGACATTCCAAACGTATCTGAACTCAAGCTCCGCAACCTCGACGAAAACGGAATCATCCGTATCGGCGCTGAAGTACGCCCAGGAGACATCTTGGTAGGTAAGGTAACTCCAAAGGGAGAAACCCAACTTACACCAGAAGAACGTCTCCTTCGCTCAATCTTCGGAGAAAAGGCTAAGGATGTTAAAGACACTTCACTACGACTCGAAGCTGGAAAGCGTGGACGTGTGATTGGAGTAAAAATCTTCTCACGTGAAAACGGTGACCAACTCGAAAGTGGTGTTATCACGCGAATCCACATCACTGTGGCTCAAGTACGTAACGTATCAGTTGGTGACAAGCTAGCTGGTCGTCACGGAAACAAGGGTGTTATCTCACGTATTCTTCCAGAAGAAGATATGCCATACACCGAAGACGGGCGTCCAATTGACGTACTCCTTACACCACTTGGTGTGCCGTCTCGTATGAACTTAGGTCAGATTCTTGAGCTTCACCTTGGTATGGCTGCAAACACTCTCGGCTACCAAGCCATCGTTCCACCATTTGCTGGTGCTAACGAAGGTCATGTAAAGGCTGAACTCAAGCTAGCTGGTCTTCCAGAAGACGGAAAGATTCAACTTCGTGATGGTCTTACTGGCGAGAAGTTCGCTCAGAAGACAGCGGATGGATACATGTATATCTTGAAGCTTCACCACATGGTGGAGGACAAGATCCACATGCGTTCTATTGGTCCGTACTCACTTATTACTCAACAGCCTCTTGGAGGTAAGGCGCAGGTCGGAGGACAGCGTTTCGGAGAAATGGAAGTGTGGGCACTCCTCGGTTATGGTGCCGCCTACACCCTTCGTGAAATGCTCACTATCAAGTCTGACGACATCGTCGGACGTAGTGCAGCCTTTGATGCCATCGTTCGTGGCGAACAAATTAGTCACCCACATACTCCAGCGGCGTTTAACGTGCTTGTTAATCAGCTCCGTGGTCTTTCACTTGATGTGAAGCTCGATCGAGCCGAGAAGCCAAAGCGTGATTATGAGTCTGCCTAAATAAGTATTTATGTCATCAACACAACAACCATTTGCTAAGCACACTCCAGCTACGCCAAACTTCACAGAGATCAGTCTCAAGCTCGCTTCACCAGAAACGATTCTTGAATGGTCACACGGAGAAGTGACTAAGCCAGAAACAATTAACTACCGAACACAACGTCCAGAAAAGCACGGTCTTTTCGACGAAAGAATTTTTGGACCAGTAGAAGACTACGAATGTTCTTGTAAGAAGTACCGTGGTATTCGTTACAAGGGTATCGTTTGTGAGAAGTGTGGAGTAGAAGTTACTCGCGCTATCGTACGACGTGAACGCATGGGTCACATCGACCTTTGTATTCCAGTTTCTCACATCTGGTTCCTTCGTGGTGTGCCAAGTCGCATCGCGATGATTCTCGGTATTACTGCCTCATCAGTTGAGAAGGTAATTTACTTCGCTGGGTACATCGTTACCAAAGTAAGTGAAGACGACCGCGGACGACTCCTAAAGGAGCTCGATACTGAATTCAAGACTAAGTACAAAGCTCTTCAAAACGAAGATGCTCGTGAGGCTCTAAAGACCCGCGCTGACGACATGAAGAAGGAGATTGAAAACATCAATCCTGGAGTAGTGTTAGACGAAGCAAGTTTCCACCGATTTTCTATCAAGTACAGTACGCTCTTTGAAGCGCGTATCGGTGCTGAAGCTATCTTTGAACTCTTCAAGCAAGTTAATCTACAAGACCTCCTCAAGCGACTTGAGAAGGAACGAGAGACAGCAGGCGCCATGGAACGAGCCAAGCTCGACAAGCGTCTCTCACTCGTACGTGGAATGGTAAACGCTGGTGTACGTCCAGAATGGATGTTCCTCACTCGCATCCCAGTTATTCCACCAGCGATTCGTCCAATGGTTGCTCTTGAAGGAGGACGTCATGCGTCTTCTGACCTAAACGACCTCTACCGTCGCGTGATTAACCGAAACAATCGTCTCAAGAAGCTCATCGACATCATGGCTCCAGACGTGATTCTTCGTAACGAAAAGCGTATTCTCCAAGAAGCGGTTGATGCTCTTATCGACAACTCAATCCGCCATGGTGGTGGTGCATACTCAGCAATGAGTCAGGCACAACGTCGACCTTTGAAGTCTCTTTCAGACTACCTCAAGAGTAAGCAAGGTTACTTCCGTCAGAACCTACTCGGTAAGCGTGTAGACTACTCTGGACGTTCAGTGATTGTTATTGGTCCGGAGCTTGCTCTAGACCAGTGTGGTCTGCCTAAGCACATGGCCCTCGAACTCTTCCGTCCGTTTGTTATCGCTCAACTCCTCAAGCAGGAACTAGCGTACAACATTCGTGGAGCCGGACGTCTCATTGAAGACGGAGTGCCAGAAGTATGGGCAATTTTGGAAAACGTGATTAAGCATAAGCACGTACTTCTAAACCGTGCTCCAACACTTCACCGTCAGGGTATCCAGGCTTTCCGTCCGGTACTTATTGAAGGTAACGCTATCCAAGTCCACCCACTCGTCTGTCGCGCGTTTAACGCTGACTTCGACGGTGACCAGATGGCCGTTCACGTACCACTCTCAGAGGAGGCGCAAATGGAAGCCAGGGAGATTATCTCTGCCAACAAGAACATTCTAAAGCCAGGATCGGCTGAACCGGTGGTATCTGAAAAGCTACTCGATATGGCGCTTGGAGCATACTGGATGACTAAGGTTATTCCAGGAGCACTTGGAGAAGGAAAGTACTTCTCTTCACCAAACGACGCTATCAACGCGTATGACTACGGAGTAATCGACTTCCGAGCCAAGGTGCACGTACTCGCTACTGAAACAGAGAAGTACGCACAATACGAAGGTAAGATTTTTGAAACAACAGTTGGACGACTTATCTTCAACAGTGTGTTGCCATCTGATCATGACTTCATCAATGACATCATCGTACAGCGAACACTCTTCGCGGTAATTATCGACATTATTGATGCTCGTGGTCCAGAAGCGGTGCCGCCAATTGTAGACAAGCTCAAGAAGCTTGGGCTCAAGTACGCGACACTCTCAGGTACAACTTGGGGAATTGACGAAGTACAAGTACCAAAAGAAAAGCCAGCGATTATTGAAAAGGCTCGCGTGGAAGAACGAGGAATTCTCGCTGCTTTCGAAGAAGGTCTCATCTCACGAGATGAACGCCGTCGCATGATTGTAGAAGTTTGGCACCGAGCCAAGACTGAAATTGAACGTGTACTTCCAGACACTCTTGATGAAAACGGTTCAGCTTACGAAATGTGGAAGTCTGGTGCTCGAGGTTCTCTCGGACAGATTGCCCAGATGGCTGGTATGAAGGGTCTTATTGTAAACACTCGAGGTGAAACAGTGGAATTCCCAATTCTTTCTTCAATGAAGGAGGGTATGTCACCGATTGAATACTTTACTACTACTCACGGTTCACGTAAGGGACTAGCCGACACGGCGCTCCAAACTGCAAAGGCTGGATACCTTACACGTCGTCTCTTCGTGGTAGCGCAAGATGCTATTGTGACTGAGTCAGATTGTAAGACCAAGGCCGGTGTGCGTATTGGACGCGTATCTGCTTCAGGTATATTCTTTCTGAAGATGCTGTCGACTCTAAGGGTCGAGTTATCTTCCCTAAGGGTCACCTATTGACTCGTCTTGAGGCGCTCGTAGTTGAAGAATCTACCACTGAATCAGTAGTAGTTCGTTCACCAATGACTTGTAAGACTCTACGTGGTGTTTGTCAGCACTGTTATGGTATTGACCTAACAACCAACCAGATGGTTGATGTTGGAGAAGCGGTAGGAACTGTAGCTGCCCAAGCGATTGGAGAGCCAGGTACTCAGCTCACTATGAACACTAAGCACGCCGGAGGAGCTGCGTCAGTTGGTGGAGACGTAACTTCTGGTTTGCCACGTGTAGAAGAAGTATTTGAAAAGCGTCAACCAAAGATTCCTGCTGTAGTCTCAAAGGCTGAAGGACTCGTGGTAGACATCCGAACTGAAGGACGTGAAAAAGTCATCGTAGTTGCGCCAGACATGAACGCAAAGGGTGCACCAAAGAAGAAGGACAACATTGAGTACGAAGTTCACTACCGACGTGTGGTAACTGTTTCAAAGGGTGACACAGTCATCTCTGGACAGCTCCTCACTGATGGTTCTGCACTCCTACCAGAGCTCTTCAAGTTTGGTGGACAGGAAGTGACTCAGGACTACATCATTTCTGAAGTAAACAAGATTTACGAACTCCAGGGTGTGACCATTGCCCGTAAGCACATTGAGCTTATCGTTAAGCAGATGATGTCACGTGTAAAGATTACTGCCTCAGGAGATAGTCCATTTACAGTTGGAGACGTTGTAGAAGAATGGATCTTCGTAGAAGCTAACAACAAGCTTAAGGAGGAAGGAAAGGAGGTAGCCAAGGCTGACAAGCTCATCTTGGGTATCACCGAAACCTCACTCTCACGTAAGAGTTTCCTATCAGCTGCATCGTTCCAGAACACTACTCGTGTTCTCATCAACGCCGCTGTGAAGGGAAGTCATGACAACCTTGCTGGTCTCATGGAGAACGTTATCATCGGAAAACTTATCCCAGCTGGCTCAGGCTTCAAGGGAAGTAAGAAGTACGATATGATTGAAACTATCGAGAAGCACCGCTAAATTTAGCTGACTAACTGCTAAACACTAACCAATAAAAACCCCGCACTATCCAGCGCGGGGTTTTTATATACGTTCACTATTCCAATCGATTGGAATAGTGAAAACCTTTCGGTTAACCGAAAGGTTTTCAAATACCCCCATTTAAATGGGGGTATTTGAAATAAAACAA
>Ga0076283_143_pt1 | contig 9975 bp, 10 predicted proteins | sample RifGroF2_FD_67787 | JGI IMG/M metagenome (GOLD analysis project Ga0076283, IMG submission 67787) | Parcubacteria bacterium GW2011_GWF2_44_8 | reverse complement strand
TAGATTGTTGTGTTGACTGCACATAAATATATAGATGAGGGTAGTAATAATTCGGATTTGGTGTTCCAGGAGTTTGCCCTAGGAAGAGGCAAACTCGGAACTAAATTCGCAATAGTCGCTTCGCTCGTTTGCTCATTTAATAAATAAATCGCCCAAGTGAATATACGAAATTTCGCAGACTCACTCGGACGATTTGTGACGCGGTCCCACCGAGTTTCCGCGCAGTTTTCCGCGTCGGCACTTCATTAGAACAGATTAGGGAAGTTGATTCCGCCACTTTGGGCTGGTGTTTGGTAGACACCACAATCTCTGCTTTTGATTATCGTATCACGCTCATTATTCCAGTCAACAAGTGCTGAGATCCGTATTAGAATTGAAGTCATTGTAAATGAAGTGATTTAAAAAAGACTCGATTAATCAATCCGCTAAATATACCTATTAACAGGTATATTTAGCGGATTTTGAGCGCGTGATTAAAGAATCTGGCTCTGGCTCGAGAGCTGGCTTTTGAAAGAATAAAGTCTTGGATGAGTTCTACAAACTCATTTTTTTCTTTTTTGCTTAAACAGTTGATTAGGTTATCAAACTGACCTGCTTCATACTGTTTATAAATTCTTTGCGCTGTTGAGATACTTACACCTAAGGCAATGGCAGTGCGATAGGTAGAGAAATTGTTATTAAAGAGAAGTGCTGCTGCGAATCTTTTTGTGATCATTATTTTTTCAGATTCAGTAAAAAGCTCATTTATAAATACGGAAGCCGTCTTTTTGTTAAGTTTAGAGATGAGCTGCGTTAGCTCTTGACTGGCGTGTTTGTAATCGGGGCTACCAGTTTTTACTTTTGAAACGTTAGTCATTAATAAAGTATACCCTAAATATACCTGTTAACAGGTATATTTAGGGTATCGCTGTTGGTAAATAATTAAATAAAAAGTGACCCACACTTGGAAGTGTGGGTCGGGTTTTCTTGATTCGGAACTACTGAAACGCAACTATGGTTTCAATGTTCACCAACAAGGTCTCGAGCGCATGGGTTCGCGTGGTCCGGTCTGGTAGGTCAGGGATGGCCTTGAGTGTTTCTTCCAGGCCCTTTCGTTTGTGACTGTCGGTTATTAGTAATAACTCCCTGTTAATCGCGTTAATGGTGTGAACATTAGCCAACGCTTCTGACAATTCAAGATCTACCTCACTTACGAAGCCGTCGTCTATGAAGGCTTGTTCCATTGCGGTGCGAGAGGTCATAAGATACTCCAGATGTTGGTAGGGAAGGAAACTAAACTAAAAGTATTATAACACAAAATAGTAAAAAAGCCAGACACTGGTTACATCTGACTTTTTGAAATGCTGCCTACGCTATAGCTGGTTCTGGTTCCGTGGCCAAGCGCTTGGCCTTGTCGAGCATGATACTTGGCTCGTCGTTACGGATGGAGAGCTTGCCTTTGACCACTATGCAGGTACCAGGTACGAGCAGATCTTTGACTTCTATGTACGTCTTAGGGAAGACTACCATTTCAAGCATGTCTTTTTTGTCCACGAGCGCCACAAAGGCCATGCGGTCACCTTTCTTAGTGAGAAGCTCACGCACTGTTCCAATCATGCCGACTGTCACTAGTTCACCTTTGTATCGCAAAATGGCCATCTCTTCTTTTTCTACCACTGACTGTTTAATTTCATGTAGCTTTGGTCGCTTGGCGATATCGGCTTCGTATTCATCAAGCGGGTGGCCAGATACGTACACACCAAGTAAGTCTTTTTCCCAAATGAGTTTTTGAATCTTGGTTGCTGGTTCGGCTGGAGTGAGATTAAGTGTATGAGCAACACCACCGCCCAGGCCAAAGAGTGACTCTTGAGCTGAGGCTTTTTCGGCTACTTGTTCTTTGTTGAAGATTAGTAGAGTTTCGATATTAGCGAGCATGTGTCCGCGTTCACCAAAAGTATCAAGAGCTCCAGTAACAATGAGAGCTTCAAGCGACTTCTTATTTAGGTTGCGATCGTGAATACGAGACAGGAATTCAGACAGGGAAGTGAATGGTCCGTTTTTCTTGCGCTCAGCGATGATGGCTTCTGAAATACCAGCACCAAAGTTTTTGATTGTAGTTAACCCAAATCTAATAGTCTGCTTGCCAGGTACCACCGAAAAGTCGGCGAATGACTCGTTGATGTCTGGTGGTAGAACTTCAATCCCCATACGCTCACACTCATGGATGATTTCATAAATTTTCTCCGTATCTCCAGAGTCGGCAGTGAGGACAGCAGACATGTATTCCACCGGGAAGTTGGCCTTCATGTAGGCGGTCTGGTAAGCCACTCGGCCGTAAGAAGCAGCGTGAGCTTTGTTAAATCCATACGCCGCAAACGGTTCAATTAGAAGCCAAAGCTTGTCGCCGATATGAGGCGGGAGTTTACCAAATTCCTTAAAGCCCTGCATGAGCTTGTCTTTCTCCGCGGCCATTACTTCGGGAATTTTCTTACCCATCGCTTTTCGCAGCATGTCAGCTTCAAGCCAACTGTAACCTGCGAGTATACGCGCAATGGTCATAACGTCGTCCTGGTAGGTAATAACCCCGTAAGACATATCGAGAATTGGTTCTAGTCTAGGATCCAGATACGACACCAAACCAGGGTTGTGTTTACGTTCAATATATTGAGGAATAGATTCCATTGGTCCAGGGCGGTAGAGGGCTACCATCGCGTTGATATCATGAATGGTAGTTGGTTTAAGTTGCTTTAGGAAAGCGGTCATACCAGAACCGTTAAGCTGGAAGAGTCCCATTGTCTCGCCCTTGGCTAAAATAGAAAAAGTTTTTGGGTCATCGAGTGGAATGTTTTCGATATCAACTTCGACATTACGGATCTTTTTTACTCGCTTAACTGCATCAGCCAAAATGGCTAGGTTTTTGATACCAAGGAAGTCGAACTTCAACAAACCAACACCGTCTTCTCCGACGGACTTCATTTCGTATTGGGTAATAAACTTGCCAGTCTTTGGGTCGGGTTGGATGGGAACAAATTGATTGAGTGGGGCAGGGGCAATAACTACACCAGCGGCGTGGACTCCGAGGTGACGGACTCGGCCTTCAATTTGTTTGGCGAGGTCAATGACTTCACGCGCTTCACTGCTCTTTTTATAAAGTTCAGCTAAGTCAGGTTCAATCTCAAGCGCCTTCTTGAGTGTCATCGGGAAACCTTGGCTGCCCATCGGAACGAGTTTGGCGATTTGGTCACCAGTTGAGTAAGGATGACCAAGAGCTCGAGCTACGTCACGTACGGCAGCGCGCGCCATCATGGTACCGAAGGTACCAATCTGTGCTACTTTATCTGCGCCATATTTACTCTTAGCATATTCAATAATTTCATCACGCCGATTATCAGCGTAGTCCATATCGATGTCGGGAGCCGACGGACGTTCAGGATTGAGGAAACGCTCAAAAGGAAGTTTGTACTCAATTGGGTTTACGTTGGTAATTCCCAGTACATAAGTAGTGAGAGAGCCCGCCACCGATCCTCGAATGGTGGTGAGAATTCCGCGCTCACGTGATTCACGAAGTAAGTCTCCTACCACGAGGAAGTATTTAGCGTAGCCTTTGGTACTAATCACTTCTAGTTCATAGTCTAGACGCTTTTTAACTACTTCGTCATCAAGCGAGAGTCCACGCCAAGTCACACCAGCATAAGCGGTGTCACGTAGTTCATCGTCTGGGTTTTTGCCGCTTTCAATTTCGTAGTCAGGGAAGTACCAGTGGGTACCAATTTCAATTTCAACCGTACACTCTTCAGCAATCTTGAGAGTGTTCGCTAGGGCGTCCGGGGTGTCTTTAAAGTATTCGGCCGCTTGCGCCTGCGTGATAAAAGAAAAGTCTTCTTCGCGTTCAGACTCAGCACTGACGTCGACGATGCCACCACTTTGAATCTTAATCATCACTTCGCGTGCTACCCGGTCTTCGGGCTTGAGGTAATACACATCGTGCGCGGCCACCAGCTTAGTGTTTGTGGCACGAGCTAGCTCAATGATTTTCTTTTGATTTTCTTCGTGATCAAGAATTTCGGGGTGGTGGGTAATTTCTAAATAACAATCATCACCAAACTGCTCTTTGTACCAGTCTAGTTTTTTACGGGCGTATTCTTCATCACCATCTTTGAGGGCACGTGCGACTTCGCCAGCAAAGGACGGAATAATACACACCAATCCTTCGCTGTGTGCAGCCAATAGTTCGTCATCAAGACGAGGTTTGTAATAAAAGCCCTCGAGGTTGGAGAGGGTGACCAGTTTAATGAGGTTTTGGTAGCCGGTGAAATTTTTGGCTAGGAGAACCAAGCGGGCACGGGGTTTATCAATGGCGTCTTTGTCGTGACGAGTGCGGGGCGCGAGAAAGGCATCAAGACCGATGATGGGTTTTATACCTTCTTTCTTGCATGCCTTCATGAAGTCGATAGCACCGTACAGTGCTCCGTTGTCGGTGATGGCTATTGCTGTTTGTCCGTCGGCTTTGGCCGCGTAAGCAAGCTCCTTTGGTGTGGGGAGGGCATTGAGGAGAGAGTAGTGACTGTGAACGTGGAGGTGAACAAAGACAGGGGGTGTGGTTACTGGTTCAGACATGGCAATACTATAGCATTCGCTCGCACCCTCTGCCAAAGGCAGGTGAGTTGCGTGTTTGTGGTTATATGGTCGATTGCGCGACGAAATTGGCAAGACTCGCTCCGCTCAAACAGTTGCCAATTTCTGCTCCGTCTTCCTATAACCAATCAAACCCTCCATTACTGCCTTTGGCAGAGGTGCTCGCTTCTTCAAACGGTTGTGATTTTTGACATACACTCGTTACAAAGTAAACCATTCCCGCAAGGCTGTTTTGACGATAAGGCTCGCTTTTTGGTGTATAAATTTAGGCAAAATAAAGCTCGTCGTGTGTGACGAGCGTGGGTGTGTGCAGTAGCGCATTTAGCTTTCTTGATTTTTTCTGAACAAAAGAACTTGAACTCGGGTCACTCTTTCGTGACCTGGCTCCAGATTGACGATGTAGGGTTGGATGAGTATTTTCCAGCCAGCATCGTGTAGCTTAGCGAGCTCCACCATAGAGGCTTGGTGGGCCGCCTTCGGTACATCTGTAGAATATTCGAAGGCCATAATTTGAGTCGCCATTGGTGTACTCCTAGTGTGAACTGTTGGGAATGGTGGGGGATGAACTATTTAACAATATAGGAATTAGACCTTGTGTCAATCGGTAGGGTATACTCGAATTAATTCATGAAAAAGCCAAAGTACATTATTGGTATCGACGAAGCAGGCAGAGGTCCACTCGCCGGGCCGGTGGCAGTTGGGGTAGTGCTCGTGCCGACTAAATTTGCCTGGAAGCAATTGCCCGGAGTTGGCGATAGTAAGGCTATGAGCGAGAAGAAGCGGGAAGTGGTATTTGCTGCGGCGGAGGCTCTGACAACAGAGGCGGGAATAATACCGATTGTGATTATGAAAACCGCCAAGGAGATTGATAAGCGGGGAATTGCGGTGGTTATACGAGAGGCGTTGGTCGAAGGATTGGAAGAGATTGTAGACCGCTTGGGGGCCAAGCCAGAGGAATGCTTAGTCCTACTTGATGGTGGACTCAAAGCCCCGGCGGAGTTTGTGCACCAGGAGACAATTATTAAAGGTGACGCCAAGGAGCCAGTCATCGGACTAGCTTCGATTTTTGCCAAAGTTACCCGGGATGCCTATATGAGCAAGTTAGCCAAAAAGGTTAAGTATATGCCATACGACTTTGCGACTCATAAAGGATATGGTACAAAAAGGCATCGAACGGCGGTTATGGAGCACGGGCTCTCGCCGGAGCATCGGGTCAGTTTTTGCCGCAATATAGCCCTAGAAATGGCTGAAATGGCACAGAAATAGCCTAAACCACTCATTTGCCCTTAAAACAGTTGCTTTTTTACAAGGATTTGCTATAGTTTCGCCACTATGGTAATTCGAATGCGACATACGCGGTCACACACCGCTAACCGACGCTCTCATCATGCGCTTACTGCACCAGAAATGGCTGTGTGTAAGAATTGTGGAGCACATCACCGCCCACATCACATGTGTCTAGCGTGTGGTTTCTATAAAGGACGTGTAGTTATTGATTTGGCAGCTAAGAAGAAGGATCGCGAAGCGCGTATCCTCGCTAAGAAGGAGGCTCGTCAAGGAGAAGTAACAGAGGCCCCAGTAGCAACCGAAGCAGCAAAATAATCTAAAAACCAAACCCCGCTTAGGGGTTTGGTTTTTAATTAGTGTTCAGTCTCAGTATGTGGATTTGACGGATAACTCCATCAAACACGTGTTATAGTAATCTCAGTAGAAGTTTAGTACATTTTTTATGGCAAATCGGCACCTTTCACGCAGTATCGTTCTTCAAGCCCTCTTCGAGTGGGATTTAAATGCAGTCGATAAAAAAGACGTTATAGATATTCTAGATCGCAACATTGAAGAATTTGCGCAAAATAAGACTGACCGCCCATTCATGGAAAAACTGCTTACCGGCATTTTGAGTAAGCAACCTGAACTAGACCTCGTCATCTCCAAAGCTGCTCCAGAGTGGCCAATTGATAGAATTTCACCCGTCGACCGAAACATTCTTCGTCTCGGGTTATATGAGTTGTTGTTTTCGGAACGTTCTGAAGTTCCAGCTAAGGTAGCTATCAACGAAGCCATTGAACTAGCTAAACAATTTGGTGGTGATAACAGTAGTCGTTTCGTAAACGGTGTACTTGGTGCTGTGTACAAAGAAATTGGTGAGCCAGGAAAGGAAGAGCAGAGTAAACGACGCAAAAAAGAAGTACCGTTTGATCAGATGCCAATTGAGCGACTTTCTGGAGCTGTGGTTTATGCTGAAGAAAATGGCGAGATGTACTTCGCTCTAGTGCACGATATTTTTGGACATTGGACACTATCAAAGAGTAAGGTGGCCGACGCGGAGACTGTTGAGCAGGGAGCGATGCGAGCACTTAAGGAAGAGATTGGTCTTCCAGTTGAAATCGAGGCTGAGCTAGGTAACAACGAATATATTGCTACTCAACCTGAAAAGGGAAAAGTGCGTAAGCAAGTTCACTACTTCCTCGCCAAAGCTCCATATCAAGAGCTTGTTCTAGCCAAGAAGGGTGGCCTTGATGATGCTCGTTGGTTCCGTGTGGCTGATATCTTGGCCCTTAACTTCTACGAGGACATTTTGCCGATTGTAACCAAGGCCATTACCATGTTGGTTGGCAGACGCAGTAAATAGTGATACCCTCAAAAACAATAACCGGAAATACACCTATGTCTGAACGAAATATTGAATCCGACCTGCAAATGCTCCAAGAATTATTGGGCGTCACCTTTGCTGACCCAACCGTTCTTCTCTCGGCCGTCACACACCGTTCATATTTAAATGAACATCGTGAAGCGACTTGGGAGCATAATGAGCGACTAGAGTTTTTGGGCGATGCCGTGCTCGAGTTAGTAGTTACTGACTATCTATTTTCAAAATACCCAGAGAAACCAGAAGGTGAGCTCACTGCTATCAGAGCGGCTTTGGTGAACACGAACTCACTGGCGGCAGCGTCAGAGATTCTAGGTGTAAACAAATACCTACTTATGTCTAAGGGTGAATCTAAAGACGAAGGACGGGCACGACAATATATCCTAGCCAACGTTTTTGAGTCTTGTATTGGTGCCATGTATCTCGACCAGGGTTATGATAGTGCAAAGAAATTTATAGCTGATAGATTATTTGGAAATACTGAAGACATTGTGAAGCAGCGTTTGTGGCAAGATGCCAAAAGTCGCTTCCAGGAACTTTCTCAGGAACACGCGTCTATTACACCGACCTACGATACGCTTTCTCAAGATGGACCAGATCATGACCGTATATTTACCGTCGGAGTCTTCTTGCGTCATGAAAAAGTTGGCGAAGGTAAAGGCCGCTCAAAACAAGAGGCTGAACAACAAGCTGCTCAAGCTGCAATCTTGGCCAAGGGTTGGGACGAATAATATTGTTCTTACCTTGATACAAAAAAGCTCCGCCTCCACCGGAGCTTTTTTGTATCAACTAACAGCTTAATCAAAGCCGGGTTATAGCTGCATGGTATACTTTTGCTATGAATACGAGCGTGCTACAGAAACGTTCCTCAGGATTTACTCTCCTGGAGCTTTTGGTGGTGATTTCAATCATAGCCCTCCTTACTGCTGTGATTGCAGTCAATGCTCTACAGTCTGGTCAGCAGAGTCGTGACGCTAAACGTCAGGCTGATATACGTTCACTCCAGAGCGCGGTTGAGTTGTATAAGAACAAAAATGGTCGTTATCCAGATGGATGTCGTGGCGCTAATACTTGGTCTGGGCAGCAGGGTACCAGCTATGCCTGTGCTGGTGGCAGTGCCCAATATATTATAGGTCTGGCGCCAGAGTTTATTTCTGTTTTACCATTTGAAGATAAATTGAACGGCCTTAATTCTGGTTATGTATACAGAACCAACACTAACGGTACTGTCTATAAAATCATGGCTATGAATACTGTAGAAAGTCAGCTTGTTAACTACACACATCCACTGCGAAGTTGTGACATTAGACCAGACTCACTTGGGCGTCTGCAAAACCTCGGTGTAAACGGAGTAGACACTTCAGGGTGGTGCACCACTGCTACTCTAGCGGCGAATGAACCACCGGGCGCGGCCACTTCTTATGGATCAATTCCAAACTGTCGTATGAGTTCGGGCTCTAACATGGATGGCGGTAATGGACGCTTTGAGCGGTCATTCGGAGTTTGGGGTGGCTTCGAGCCACTGGCCGGAGGAGTTAACCGTGCAGCTGAGGTGCGAAATACTGCCGTTGTTATTTGTAAATAAACTTGTATGAAAAAATCGATTTTTAAGAAAGGATTTACACTTGTTGAGCTGATGGTGGTTGTTACCATTATTGCTTTACTCTCTGCGGTATTGTTTGCAAACTTTGGTGACGCTCGCATGTCTTCTCGTGATAAGGCTCGCAAGACTGAACTCAAGGAGATGCAGCTTTCTCTTGAGCTATACAAAGCACAATACGGACGCTACCCGGCGGCTGGTTGTTCAGCAGCGGCAGCTAACTTCGCTGGTCCAGGGCCGGCCACTTCCGGCAACCTGACTTCATGCGCCAACTACATAACTGGACACACGGCTGGAGTTACTTTTGTGCCAGACTTCACTTCAGAACTTCCTACAGACACCATGTCTGAAGATGATGCCAATCGTGGTTTTTATTATCGTACTGATGCCACTGGATCAAGTTACAAGCTGATGGTGTTTGATTCTGTCGAACTTGAGACCATCAATGCCTATGGAGAAGAGTTTTCTCGCTGTCCATCGGCTGGGGGTGCTTGTGGCGCTACTGTGCCAGCCAATACCTACGCGGTCTATAGTGCTGGTGCTGAGAACTGGTAATTAGAGAAGTAGTCATGTATCTCAAGGAGCTCACTATTGCTGGATTTAAGTCGTTTGCCAAAAAAGGCGAACTGGAATTTTCTGCACCCATCACGGCGATTGTTGGACCAAACGGTTCAGGTAAAAGTAACGTAGCGGAGTCTTTTCGCTTTGTGCTTGGTGAACAATCAGTTAAATCTATGCGTGGTAAACGCGGCGAGGATTTGATTTGGGGTGGATCATCAACTGTAGCGCGTGGCAATCGTGCTGGAGTTACTATTGTGCTTGATAACACCAAGAAGGTATTTCCACTCGACTTCGAAGAAGTTCGTATCGAGCGCGTAGTGCATCGCGATGGTCAAAATGAATATATCCTCAATGGTACAGCAGTCCGCCTCAAAGACATTCAGGAATTGTTGGCTTCAGCCAACATCGGTTCAACAGGTCACCATATCATTTCTCAAGGAGAGGCTGATAGAATTCTTACTGCCAATCCAAAAGAGCGTCGTGAGATGATTGAAGATGCGCTTGGTCTCAAAATCTATCAATACAAACGCCAAGAGGCAGAGCGTAAGCT
>Ga0076283_104_pt1 | contig 10359 bp, 9 predicted proteins | sample RifGroF2_FD_67787 | JGI IMG/M metagenome (GOLD analysis project Ga0076283, IMG submission 67787) | Parcubacteria bacterium GW2011_GWF2_44_8 | reverse complement strand
GCTTCTACATAAGCTCTTACAGCAGCACTTTCTGGTTCAGAGAATGGAGTGTCTCCACCACTGACGCTGCGGTTTTGCCAAGTACCAACTGATTCCCATTCACAGTCAAAGTTTCGATTGATATCAACCTCGTTGGCGTTAAAGCGTCCAGTGATACGAACTGTTTCTGCGGTATTCACAGCTGAAGCCTTGAACAGTCCGGTGGTTCCGGTCACAACCTTAAGTCCATCTGGATTTAAGACTGGGATAATTGTCACCTTTACGTTCTCGGGAACCTTATCCTCATTTTCTTCGAGCCAGTCAATGAGCTCAAACGCTAGGAGACTCGTGTTCCAAGAATACCCGCCATGGATACCACCAATAAATAACAGTTCGGTTTCACCAGTACCAAAGTGGTAGGCAGTAATTACCTCTCCCCCGGCTGATGTGCCAAGTACACTGGTTGGTTCGTCCGAAGCGGATTCTTCGGGCGTGGTGGTCGCTTGCTCTGGTTGTGCTTCTGGTGTTGCGCTGGTCGGAGCGGTTGGGGTAGTAGATTCGTTTTCGACCAATTGACTGTCTTCGCTCATGAGCATATAAACTCCTCCACCAACTAGGATTAATATGGCCACTGCAATTAAAATAATATTTTTCATAGACTCTTATTGTATGCCGATTAGTGGCACTTGACCACCTTTGCATTCGTAACCCTTCGCACCTCGGAACACTCACGTTATAGGCACCACGATTTTCTCCGGCGTACGTACAGGTGCGCTATATGAAAAATCATTTGCCCATGCCTTGTATTTGGGCGGGTGTGGAGTTACCAGTGGATATCTTTATCTTTGGTATATTTTGTGGTTTAATGTTGTCAGAGTCAGTTCCGCTAAGTGACACTTTTTTACAGAAAGGGGGTTGTCATGAAGACAATTGAAGAATTTGATTATTTCAGGGATGTGCCTCTGGTGGCAGTTCAACAGATGGACACACCAGCAGCACGTTTGAGTAAAGGTATGTATGAAGTTTGGATTAAGCCAGCTGGAAATGCGGCCATGTCCACTGCCTTCGCTCTCCTTTTGCTGCATCACTACCAAGGAGTCAACGACGATGAGTCATTGCTGGAACCGGTGTCCAAGTATGATCGCTTGGCCTCCGAGTTCGTCCCCGGGGTTCCCTCTGCCGCCGTTGGCTTCCGCTTCTCGCTTCTTGATACCGCAAACGGCCCAGTCGTTTCGGCGGTCTTCGGAAAAAAGTCGGACATGAGTGATTTCGACGATGTCTGTCTGGAGGCATCAGATTGACCGCCCAACAAAAACCGCCGCCAGATAAATGTCTGGCGGCGGGCTTTCGTTTTTATATTTTAAGCAGCCAGTTCTTCGTTGCTAAAGTCAGCTCGAGTTAGTTCGATGGTGCCCCCTTTTGTGGCACCACCACTAATGATGAGTTGCGCAATTTTTTCTTCAACTACATCTTGGATAACTCGTTGCATTGGCCGTGCCCCAAACTGCGGACTGTATCCCTTTTCAACTAAGATATCCATCAGGTCACGGTTTACTATGAGCTCATATCCTTGATCTTTGACTCGTTCGTATAGTCCGCGGAGCATGAGTCCAGCTACTTGCCCCTGTTCTTCTTGTACAAGTGGTTCGAAGATAATGGTGTTATCGAAGCGGTTGATGAGCTCGGGTCGGAAGATACCTTCCTTAATAATATGATTGATAATTTCAGCAGAAAGGGTCGATAGTTCTTTTCTTTGTTCGATAGTCTTTAGGATTAGTTGGCTGCCGGCATTTGAGGTGGCGATAATGATGGTGTTGCGTGCGTTTACTTTGTCTCCCCTCGCATCGGTGAAGATGCCTTCATCAAGAACCTGCAAGAAAATGTCATGGACTGACTGGTTCGCTTTTTCTAGTTCATCAAGAAGAAGAACTGAGTATGGGTGTTCGCGAAGCATATCTGGCAAAATCCCAGAGGTGACACCGTCACCAATTAGTCGCTCTAAGGCATCTCCCCCACTAAACTCAGACATGTCGATACGGTGCATGTTAGTCTCACTACCAAAGAAGACGTGAGCAAGAGCTTTGGCTGTTTCGGTCTTTCCTACACCGGTTGGCCCCAGGAACAAGAATGATCCAATTGGTTTGTCACTAGACTGAATGCCGGCGCGAGCGCGACGCATAGTGCGTGCAATAGCATCAAGCGCGCGCTGTTGTCCAATAACCCTCTCATGTAGTGTGTCTTCTAGATTAAGAAGTAAGTCTCGTTCAACTTCGCCGATTGGTCCAGTTGGAATGCCGGTCTTCTCACTAACTACTCCGTATACATATTCGGCAGTGATAATTGCTACCCCAGCTTGGCTGGCGCGAGTGGAGATATCAATCATGAGCTCAATGGCTTTGTCGGGCATGACTCCTTCGACAATGTATCTATCGGCAGCTGTAGTGATGGCCACTAAGGCACTATAAGTAAATAAAACTCGGTAGCGATTTTCATTGGCCTCAGCTACACCTTGGAGTACGCGAGTAGTACTACGTAGGTCTGGGGTGTCGATTAGTACTTCAGCAAAGCGCCTGGCGAAGGCACCAAGTGGTTCGAGGTAGGTGTGATAGGCTCCTGGGGTATCAGTGGCAATTACATGAAGTGCTGGTGTTGCCAAAAATGGATCGAGTAATTCAGGAATAAATACACCCATTGATTCTGCTTCGCGGATAAAAGTACTAAGGTTTTCAATTACAATAATGATGTTACCGGCCCTGCTTGCCTCCGCAAAGATGGATAGGATTGTCAGCTCAAGTTCCTGTTTATTGCTGTGAGTGGCAAAGAGTCTAGTGGTATCAAGTAGAATCATGTGGTGCTCGTCCACAGCACTAATGGCTTTACCAGTACGCAGCCGGCGATCGACTTCAAGTAAGAGGTCCATCTTCCCCACCCCAGCTTCTCCAATCACCAGTACGTTAGAAGCTTTGGTGCGGGCCAACGCTACTTCAACTTCAGCAATTTTTTCGGCAGTAAAAGCGCTGTCACCTTGAGTTAGATTTGTGTAGATGGCACTGGTGCGAATGTCACGTGAAAATTTCTCCAAAATGTAAGCTGTACCATATGACCATTCTCGTCCGATACCAGTTGTTTTTGACAGTTCGTCTTTGCCCCACCACCGCTCAATCTTCTTTTGTGCATGATGAGCAGAGATGACCCAACTTAAGGCGCCTAGGAAGTGTTCTTCGAGTACACCCTGTTCCTTTATAAAAGTTTTAAATGTACTGTCTTGTTGAAGTAAGTACTGACCAAGAGTGATAAGTGAAAACACACTATCTTCCGGAAGCGGAATCATCATTGTCGTAATCTTCATACGACTGCTCCTAAGGTAAGTTTCAAGAGCATTAAGGTCGATGCCAGCTCGTAGTAAAATAAGGGTACCAAGTTTAGAATTACAAAAAGCTGCCGTCACATCCTGTTCATTTTGCAGTAATGCTTCTGCTACTTCGTAGGTAGCTCCAGCATTAACTTTGCTTGATAGTCCAAGGATAGAGTGTAAGCCAAAAAAGTAGAAGCTGTTGTGGTAACTGTATACCATCATTTGCTCAAGCCAAAACGAAGTGCTGATTAATCCAATTCCAAGGAGCACTTCACTGTATGAACTATCTGGCCACACTAAATGTGTAACGACTGCGCCAGAGATAGCACCAGCTGCCGTCACAAAAAATATTGTACGAAAGTGTGTTAGAACACGACGGGAAAAAAACCGAGTTAGGGTGATTGGTGGTTTAAAGCGGGTTATGTTGTCTGCGATTGTATACATATATATGTATGATTATGAAAATAACAACGTAACTCCCAATATGAGACAAACCAATAAAGCTGCTGGCGCCATAATCCAAAATACATAAGTAGCGATGGTGCACAGGAGGACTACCAGTAAAGCGACAGTGCCAGTCAAGATGATGGTGGTGCGGAGAATCATTCCAACTAAGCGAGAGAGAATATTAATAATTATAAAACCAGCTAAGTCTTCAAAATTAAAAGTGTCTCCCCTCTCTTCAGTCATTCGCTTCCATGGAGCAAAGTATGAACGAATGAGTTGCGGCAATGAAAAGAAGTGTGTAGTAAACCAAAAAAAGTTTTTGGAAATGTGAGCTATTTCGCCAAAGGCTTTTGTGTAATGCCACAAAATATAGTGGTGCATGATAGTGAGAAAGAGCATGTCTATAGTATACAATGCACGCGTCTGTAATTGCCCTACATAATAAACAAGAGACCTAGGAATAAATTCCTAGGTCTCTTGTTTGTTGCGGTTAGTATTACGCGCGACGTACGTTTGTTGCAGCTGGGCCTTTTGGTCCTTGCTCAACATCAAACGTTACGTTCTCTCCTTCTTGTAGATCATCGAAAGCGACGTCTACAAGTGCTTGTGCGTGGAAGAATACATCCTTATCGCCATTATCTGGCTTGATAAATCCGTATCCGTTATCGCGCTTGCGAACAATTTGTCCTGTCATTTTTTTTACTTATGCTTTATTAACCACAAAACGTCACTTCGCCTGATCAATGCTTTCACGTTGCTTCAGTGGAGTCAAGTTTCGCTACTTGTATTAAAGCACATATACATATAAACACAAGCCTTTTAGAGGCAACTTGATTAGAGCCTGTCCACAAACCCTCAGATACGAGGCGGGGCCAAGCGAAAACATGAGTCGTATCAATATACGGTGAATGTTTGAGCGAAGGAAACAACAAAGTAGATGTGGCTTGTGGGTAGGCTCCTAGATGTTGATTTTTGAACCAAATTGGCCAACTAGTGGCAGCTCCTTTTCTTTGCGCTGGAGAGCATTCACGATACCAATTAGAGACAGAATAAATAGCCCTAGATTGATAAGTTGCATGATTTGCCACATGACAAACATGAAGCCGCTAAACACCCACAAAATTAAGTAAGCAATAAACAACACCAGACCTTGTTTAATGTGGAACTTAGTAAAAGGATCTTCTTTGTTGGTTAAAAATGGAATAACTACGAGTGGTCCTAAGTATGAAGCGGCAGCAATTAATGTGTGCTGACTAAAATCAAATGTAGACGAAGCGGGTGTGGCGCCATGTTCTGGTGCCCCAGTTGTTGTTACTGCTGGAGCTGGGGTTGGAGCTGGTGTTTGTGTTTCTGGAACTTGTGGTTCTTGGTTATTATCCATAATTTAATTTAGGTAAGTTCTTATATATGTATGCAAAACTGCACATTCCTTATAATTGTATGCTCATATTTCACTTTCGCAATACATAAACCTGTTTAATTGCATCTAATTTTAGGTTCGCGTTATACTGAGCTTATATGAAAGTATACTCATGGAACGTAAATGGCATCCGAGCCGTGCTAAAGAAGGGCGATTTTCAAAGCTTTATAGCCAAACATCAACCAGATATACTCTGTCTGCAGGAGACCAAGGCCGACCGTTCACAGGTAGAGATTGATCTAGAAGACTATGAAGAGTACTGGAATTCGGCTGAAAAGAAGGGTTATTCTGGTACTGCTATCTTTACCAAACACTCACCGCTCTCGGTAATTGAAGGTATTCCGCCAGAAATAGCCAAGAAATACGCCCTTTCTGATGATTATGGTGATACCACCAAGGAAGGACGGGTGCTGACCCTTGAATTTGAGGGCTTTTATGTAAGTACTGTCTATACCCCAAATGCCAAGGATGATTTATCACGGGTACCAATGCGCCAAGCCTGGGACCCTGCTTATTTAGAGTTCATGAGTAGCCTGATGAAAGAGAAGCCGGTGATATTCTGCGGCGACCTTAATGTCGCCCATACCGAGCTCGACCTGGCTCGACCGAAAGAGAACAAGGGCAAGAAGGGATTTACCGAAGAGGAGCGTTCAGGGTTCGGGGCCTTCTTGGCTGCTGGGTTTGTGGACACCTTCAGACACTTTCAACCGGAGGGAGGGTTCTATACTTGGTGGTCACATTTTGCTCAGGCCCGAGCTCGAAACATTGGTTGGAGAATCGATTACGTGCTCGTGAGTGAGTCACTTCTACCACTCGTGAAGAACGCACGCATCCATCCTGACGTCATGGGATCAGACCACTGCCCAGTTTCAATTGAGTTGATGCATTCGCTCGAGGTTTAGGTCAGCGGCTTAGCTTGGCAGCTCGCTACAGCTACCTGCTCCCTTGGGGGTCGCAGCTCAGCTAAGCGCCTGCATAAACAAAACATAGTCGCGCTTCGCGCTCCTTGTTTCTGCTTAACTAAAACTTGCTTCAAGTAGTAAAAGCAGAATCAAACATTTCTCATTTTTGTCAAGAGCTACGCAATGAGGTTAAAATCACGGCCTAAAACAACGCTAAAATTCACATAAAAAATTTCTACACACGCCGTGTCCTTTATAAAGGACACGGCGTGTGTAGTTATTCACAGATATCCCCGAGCCTGTCCTTTACACTAATCTATAAAGGACATACTATAGTGATAGGCCCAGAAAGGGCGAGCAGGACTCTCCAGAGTTCTCAACTGAAACACTTTCAGCTAAGAACTCTGGAGAATCCCCTTAAAGAGATCTTTCCAAAAACAATTGAGTATTACCTCCAAAAAACTCAAATAAAAAAACGTTCATAACAATCCCACCCTAATAGAGAAGTCCACGAAGTCTCCTGACACTTTCAAAAGGAACAGCCGGTTGGTTCCATCATTGTGTGAGTGAAATTGATTTCAGACATTCTCACAACAACGTAGAGCTTTGGATCAGGCTAGCCATTTTTATAAAGGCGCCTACTAGGATTCTAATATCCTTAATATAATAAAAAGCTCGAAATTAAGTAAAGGCCTGAGGAGACCGGTAGCGAATATATTCGCTCTCGCTCCCCTCAGGCCTTTTTCTATTTCTGGTTTCTGCTACAATGCCCAAATCTAGTTCTTTTGGAGGAGTTCCGTGAACAAACCAAGCTCGAAAGATACCTGGCAAGACTGGGCATGGTGGCTTCTTTGGGGCCTAATCATTGCCGCTTGTGTCTCCTACCCGCTTAGGTATATGTTGAACCATGACTTTTGGAGTCAGCTAAACTGGTGGCAGGAGATTCTGCTTCTGATTGTCACTGTGGTCGGTACCGCTGTTATTGTGGTGAGGCCATTTTGTAAGAACATGGCAGAGCATCAGTGACCTGGCTCTCAGACGCAAAAAAACCGCTCAAATGAGCGGTTTTTTCTATAGTTATCCAACCTTATGCTCTTTAGCTATGGCCTTAAGGGCGGCCGCTTCTTCTTCAGCTAACTTCTGCTTCCCGGCGTCAGCTAGAGTCGCGAGCTCCGTCTCGTTGAGCTTAAATAGCTCCAGAACCCTTGTTTCTAGGTACGTGTCAGTGTTTTTCCCCGGCTCTATCAACACCTCTTCCAGTAGTGCATGCAGTGCATATCCTAGCTTTTTCCCAGGCTTTTCCCCAGTGATATCCATAATCTTTTCCCCATTAATCTTGAGCATTTTGACCGAAATCGGGTCTCGTAAAGCCTCATCAACCATGGCCTTGTACTTTCTGAAGCGGAATGGCTGCTCTTTTGGTCTGCCGGTCCCAATTCGGTCACAAACGCGTAAATTAAGGAGGTTTTCAATCTGGTCCTCCCCTATTCGGACAATGGTCCGCCTTACTGCGGCTAGGGTTATTTCATCTGGATCAGAGAAAAACATGTGCCAACGTACCAGCTTTTCAATGACATTTGATTTCTCACGTGGGTATTTGAGTCGCTCCAGGATTTTTTTAGTCATGCGCTCCCCAACCACCTCGTGACCGAAGAAGGTATAGAGTTTGTTTTTGCCACCGGTTCGACGTGTGGCTGGCTTACCGATATCGTGAAATAGTGCGGCTAAGCGGATTTCGGTTGAATAACCCTTATCTGCAGCTGCTTGCATAGTTCGAAGTAAGTGCTCAAACACGTCATAGGCATGTATTCCACCCTGCTCACAACCAATACTGTCTTGTAGTTCTGGGACGATATGGGTCAGTAAACCAAGCTTTTCAAGGAGAATAATTCCCTGCATTGGAGTTTTTGAGTCAATTAAGCGTACGAACTCAACCATTATTCGTTCAATAGCCACTAATTTGAGTCGGTCAGCATTACGAATAATGCCTGACATAGTCTCATTTTCAATCACAAACTCTAGTTCGGCGGCTAGTCTAACCGCTCGCATCATGCGCAGAGCGTCTTCTGCAAAGCGTTCATCTGGATTCCCTACTGCGCGCAGTCGCTTGGCCTTGAGGTCAGTTAGGCCATCATATAAGTCTACTAAGTCGTTCTTAGTAAGATCATACGCAATAGCGTTTACTGTAAAGTCACGACGAGCCAAGTCCTCAGCCAAAGTAACGCCAAAAGTAACGGTATCTGGTCGTCTGGCGTCTGTGTAACCACTCTCTGCTCGGTATGGAGTGACTTCGATAATCCCAAAGTCTGGATACGGAGTGTCTTCCCCAGTCTTAATACCAACGGTGCCGTAGTCATTGTTACAAAAACTCTCAGGAAATAAGGCTTGGATTTGGTCTGGAGTGGCGCTGGTAGTGAAATCCCAATCTTTTGGGGTTCGTCCAAGTAGTACGTCACGTACACAGCCACCGACCAGGTAGGACTCAAACCCTGCCCCGACTAGGGTTTCGTGAATTTGTTTGATAGCAATTGGCAAACTGTGTAGGGGAATCATCCGCATTATTGTAGCAGAAAATCGTTGCTTTTTCTTATCTTTGACGTATGATGTTGAAGTTGTTTGAGTAGGCACCTGTATGCTCCGCATGCAGGTGCTGCACTCGCAACATAAAGAAAAGCGAGCTTTTCTTTAGTCACTCGTTTGCACCTGTAGTGAAATGGATATCACAACTGACTTCGGATCAGTTATTCTGGGTTCGAGTCCTGGCAGGTGCACAAAGGCAAAACACAAAAGACTGGCTATTAAAGCCAGTCTTTTGTGTTTTAGAAAGCAAACTGCTTTGCTTTCGGGCCTTTGTGTAAGCCGCAGGCCTATTTTCTGCTCCTTCCTAGAGCAGAAAAAGCCGAGGCGGGGTCGAGAGTACTTAGATTTTTATGAGCGTAGCGAAATAAAAAGCTTAGTAACTCGTGACCACAAATGTTGAACCCCACAAACTATAATATCGGACGAGTCCTGGCAGCCAGATTATCAAATGCTACAATATCCCTATGGAACTATCAGAACGTTGTATTCAAACACTAGAAAAGGAAGGTTTTATATCTGTGTATGAAACACAAGATGCACCCGGTGCAATTTATGAAGAACATAAACATGAAGGTAAAGTAACCCTTTTTGTTACTGAAGGCTTATTTGAAATTACCCTTCTGGGGCAAAACAAACACCTGGTTGCTGGTGATCGTGTCGACATACCAAAGGATACTCCTTATTCAGCAGTGGTTGGTCCGAACGGTTGTCAGTTGGTGGTTGGAGAGATGGTAGATGGAGACTTCTAGGATGTAGCAAAACCGCCAAGTGATGGCGGTTTTGTTTATATCTCCAAAATGAACAACTGTAAGCATATATAATATACGAACCATAGTATGCCAGTTTCACGGGGAACGTATAAAAAAGAAGCTTATGAACAAGCTATTTCCTTTCGTAAGCGCGGCTTTACCTATACAGAGATCGCCAAAATCTGTGGTGTTTCGCGTGGCACAGTCTCAAATTGGCTTGCAAAAGAAGGCTTTTCTATCATAGTAGCCAAAAGCAATAAAGCGAAAGCTGCTAAAGATAACCAAGCACGCATTAAGCTTGTAAACAAAGCGCGAAACGTGGAACGAACACTTAAATATACCGAAGCCGTTCGTCATGCCGAGACCGAATATCGTCACTACCGTTCTTCCCCACTTTTTACAGCTGGACTAGCCCTGTATATGGCAGCTGGAGATACTACCGATCCGCATGTAGTGCGTCTCTCAACGAGTAAAACGGCTCTGCAGCAGGTGTTTGTGCGCTTCGCAGTAGAATTCCTCGGAGTAGACAAAAAGACCCTGCATTTCTGGCTTTTGCTCTACCCTACCCATGATGAAATTAAGTGTATGAAACACTGGAGCAAAAAAGTTGGCTTTTCTGTGAGTCAGTTTAGTAAAAATCAAATTATAAGTGGTAAAAGCACTAAACAAACGTTGCAATTTGGCGTTCTAAATACTATAATCGGCAGTACTCTTCTGAAGAAGAAGCTCATGAAGTTCATCGAGCTTAGTCTAAAGGAGTTGAAACAATAAATGCGGCCATGGTTAAGTGGTATAATGAGTCCTTGCCAAGGATTAGTCGGGGTTTCGATTACCCCTGGCCGCACACAAGAGTAAATTAAGAAAAGCACCTCATGAGGTGCTTTTCTTAATTTAGAAAGCAAACTGCTTTGCTTTCGGCTCTTGTGT
>Ga0076283_129_pt1 | contig 10363 bp, 7 predicted proteins | sample RifGroF2_FD_67787 | JGI IMG/M metagenome (GOLD analysis project Ga0076283, IMG submission 67787) | Parcubacteria bacterium GW2011_GWF2_44_8 | reverse complement strand
GACTCCAATTAAAGCAATAGCTGGTGGCATTCGAGGCATGCTCATGGAAGACAAATCTGGAATTGAAAACGATGGCATTCTAAGCGGATGGGCACGCCAACCACTTAAATCTATTTTGCATAAGACATACAACGTACCTGTTTACTTAGAGAACGACACAGCTCTGGCTGGACTTGGTGAAGCTGTCTATGGCGCCGGGAAGGGGATGGATATTATCGCTTACCATACGGTCAGTACTGGAGTGGGCGGGGTAAAGATCGAACGTGGCCGCATCGATGATGCCACTTCTGGATTTGAACCTGGGCACCAAGTGCTTGATATCGACCGGACTATTCTTGGAGATGACATTACTCCGACTCTGGAGAATCTTGTCTCTGGGACTGGACTAGAAGCTAGAGTAGGGATGAAGCCAAGGGAAATCCCGCAAGAGGATACTATCTGGGATGAACTAGCTGAATACTTGGCTCAAGGTCTCCGCAACACCACTCTATACTGGTCTCCAGAGGTGATTGTCCTTGGTGGCTCGATGATTCTAGGTGATCCAAAAATACCGATTGAGGCGGTCCGAAAGTACACGGTAGAGGTACTGGATGGCTTTGTGGAGTGTCCATATATCACAATTGGTTCACTAGGGGATGAGGCTGGTCTGTATGGAGCGATGGAGTATTTGAAGCAAAAGGAAGGGAAGTAACTTTACTTTAAAACTCGTTGCACCCATAGGCGCGACGAGTTTTTTAAAAAAGCCCTACATGCAAGCATGTAGGGCTTTTTGTTGAGTGACCAGTTGGTCAATTTTGCTGGTCTGAAGTGTCGACGATGCGTCGCGCCAGTTCAAGAATCTGCTGAAAGTGCTCGGGGTGGTCGAGTCTGCCGAGTTTCATCTCATACCCGCCTTGGCACAGTTCCTCCTGGGTAGGCACATAGAGTGCCAAGCTTGGAATGACCACGAAGCGGTTGCAGAAGATCTGAAACTCGGCCATATTGCCGACAATCCCGCTGACCTTCCGATAGCCTGAATTCAGGCTCTGCAGTTCCGGTCTGTCGCTGAAGTGCAGTACATTACCACTTGCGTTGCCGGGCAGCCAGACCTTGAAGTGTTTGAGACTGTGGCCAGGCTTCAGAATGCGCCTCGTTTCGTTGATTTTGACTTCCACGAAGCGCGCCTGAGCTACCTGCGTGACACCGTTGTTGCTGCAGGTGTACCAAAGATCGGCTGGGATGTCGTGCCGCAGCCAAGCTTTCAACACGCTACCGAAGGAATTTTGCATAAAGAACTCCTTTTTGCCTGCCTAACCACAGTCCCTCTTAACATGACAATCATGTGAAGTAGGGTAGGGTTTGGATGGACTGCAAATCAGAATACAACTATAAATGCATGATGTCAAATATCTCAGATTATTCATAATATGGCTTTAAATATAGCTATAATGGTTAAATTAATGGTCATTAACATTGACAGTAAGTCAAAAAGATGCTATAGTCTATTAAATCCGAATTCCGTGCTATCATCTTTCGGTTGTCAGCTTTGCCGCTGATATTTGTTAGTTAAGACAATAGGCTTATTTTATCGACCGTAATACTTGCGATTGTGGCGATGACGTCGATTGGAACGACTGTACCTTCTGAAACTTCATATGGACAAATTGTAAGTACTGGGGCCGTAGTAGAGAATACTGTTGCCGTATCAATAAATGATACCGAACAAATCGTTCGATCTTACTTCGAGGATATCCCTGTGATGGTTCAGGTGGCACGTTGTGAATCCACGTTCCGTCATACACTCGCAGACGGTAGTGTGCTCAAAGGAGTGGTAGACCCGGCAGATACCGGTGTTATGCAAATTAACAAGCGCTACCACGAAAAAGCAGCCGCTGCTATGCGACTCGATCTTGAAGATATTTATGACAACATGGCGTATGCCCGACATCTCTATGAGACACAGGGTACACAGCCATGGAGTGCCTCGGCTCCTTGTTGGAACCAGTCACTGGCTATGAATATCTAAATCTCCATAAAAAAGCACCCGTAAGGGTGCTTTTTTTATTCCAAATCAACCAAGATTATTATTTGGCCATTATTAACATAAAAATGGCCAAAAAAGCCAGTTTTATGTTAATAAGCCTGACCAAAGAAACCCTCGTACGTATATAATTAACATAATATGTACTCACTTCGCCGACATCGGCTCAAAGTACTAATTTTGGTGGTGGCTGCTGCAGTCGTTTTTGTGTCACTCAGTTTATTTTCTGACGCTCGCCCAGTAGAGCAATTGTCTGAAGCAGAACTATATATTCATACTCCAAATACTGTGCCTGAAGATGTCATCATAACTACTGAAGCACAAGAGGCTCCGTTAGTAATTGCTGACAGTGCTACTACCACTGGCGTCACTCCAACTTCAGCAAATTATTATACCTATACTAGTGACACTGACATTAATGCCAGATTTACAGGTTTATTATCCCATGTCTATTGGTTGTTTGAACGCGCTTCTGGAGAAGGGAGCATAAGGTCTGCTACGGTAATTAATACTGACCAAAGTTTTTTCGACCGTCAAATTGAACGCACTACTGACGACCTCAGTGACTCAATCAATGATGCAAGTGAAAACCTTGAGGATGATTTGTCTGCTCTAGACAGTCGTCTAGTATTGGCTGAAGATGCCCTTGCCGATCTCTCAATCTCTGCTGCCAGTACTAGTGTGATGGCGGCGAACCTCACCCTCAACGGACATTGGCTTTCAGGTGATGGTGATGATGAAGGGGTGTTTGTTGATGATAATGGGAGGGTGGGGGTGGGGACGAGTACGTTTCCAGTGGCTCTCGGCCTGCCTACGTTAAGTGTTAATGGTAGTGGTGCTTTTTATAATAATACTAATAATGCTGTCACCGCTCTTTATATTGCTTCAGGGCCTAGTGCTGGAACTGGTTTTCCGGTAATTGGTTTACTCGATCAAAGAAGTGGTGGTTTCCAGTGGAATATTGAGAACTCAAGAAATGGAGATGGTTCACTAGGTTTTTATCGTTCTGGAATAGGCTCTAGAATGGTTTTATCTGCCGCCGGGAACCTTGGTATTGGTACCACCACCCCAAATGCAAAACTTAGCGTTATAGGTGACTCATACATCACTGGCACCACTACACTACTTGGCTCCATCCGTACCAATGCACAGTCAGACACCATTACTTTTGTTGGGGTAGGGGCTGGAGTTTCAAATACAGTAACTGGTATAGGAGAAGAGGGGATGAATAACTCTGGATTTGGAAACAACGCTTTATCTTCTAATACTACAGGGCGTTCAAACACAGCTAATGGAAAAGACGCTATGTTTGCCAATACAACTGGTTCCGATAATACCGCAGTGGGTCGAACTTCTCTCTTTTCAAATACTTCAGGGAATTATAATTCCGCTTTAGGTGTGTCAGCTTTAAACTCTAATATTACTGGTACATACAATACGGCATCAGGTAGATCGACGTTGTTGTCTAACACTACTGGCTCATACAATACCGCTGACGGTGCATCTGCCTTACGCCTTAACGTAACTGGCTCATACAACACCGCTCTCGGATACCAAGCTGGCTACGACATGAACACTGCCACCAGTACTGGCGCCAACACTTTCCTTGGATACAACACTGGGCGGGGAATTGTGACGGGAATTAACAACACCATCCTCGGCGCTAACGTCACTGGACTTTCCTCAACACTATCCAACAACATCATCATTGCTGACGGAGCAGGGAACCAGCGGATTAACGTTGATGCGAGCGGGAATATTGGAATTGGGACGACGACGCCAGAATATACCATCGACTTGGTGGGTGTTGGTAAAGTTCTTGCTGTGCGTGATTTTCAAAACACTTCAGCAGGAGGTGGTTTTATAAGGTTGATGCATGCACGTGGAACTCCTGATGCTCCGTTGGTTGTAGGTTCTGATGATCGACTAGGAGCTGTTGTTTTTCATGGCTATGATGGGAGTTCATTTTTAACTAATGCAACTATCGAAGCACGTGTTGACGGAGTTGTCGCTACAGGGTCTGTTCCTTCATCACTTAGATTTTTTACGACTGAGGTTGGGGCAGGTTCTCGTGTCGAGCGTATGACTATTAATAATAGTGGCAATGTTGGTATTGGTACCACCACCCCAACTTCAAAACTCACCGTAGCAGGTGACCTCTACGTCACTGGTGCTTTCCGTGATTCTACTAACTCCGCTGGTACTGCTGGTATGGTCCTTCAGACTACTGTCACTAGGTATCACTGGTGGGCCTTCTTTTACCTCCTCAGCGGAGTTGGCAGCTTTGCTAAGTGATGAAAACGGTACTGGTACAGTGGTCTTTGCAAATTCGCCAAATTTTGTCACCCCTAATCTAGGTACTCCGTCTGCTGTAACACTTACTAATGCTACTGGACTACCAATTTCAACTGGTGTTGATGGACTGGGAGCTGGAGTGGCTGATTTTCTTGCGACTCCAAACTCAGCTAACTTGATTACCGCTGTAACTAATGAAACAGGTACGGGGCAATTGGTGTTTAATACATCACCAACATTCAGTACTCAACTTGCGGTGCCACAAGTAGTTGGGGGTTCTACAGTTGCTTCAAGTCTAACTCTTAAATCAACTTCTGGTGTTGGTAGCACCGACTTCATTCGCTTCTTGGTAGGTAATAACGGAGCTGTGGAGGCAGCGCGTATTACGACTAATGGCTATTTTGGTATTGGAACCACCACCCCCAACAACCTCCTACAAGTCTATGACTTAATTGAATTTGATAACACTGGTTTTGGTACCAAGCTCGGCTATCAAGCTGGAAAGAATTTAGTTAGTGGAGCAATCAACAACACTTTTATTGGTTACCAAGCTGGTTATTCTTCTAGTACCGCTAGTACTAATGCGGCTGATAGTAACACTGGTATTGGTTATCAGACTCTATACTCAAACACCTCTGCTGCTGGAAACGTAGCTACTGGCTACCAAGCTCTCTTCTCAAACACCACTGGTACTGGAAACGTAGCTACTGGCTACCAAGCTCTCTTCTCAAACACCACTGGTGCTATAAATACTGCAGTTGGATATCGATCACTTGAAGATAATACTACCGGATCAAACAATATCGCAATGGGATACTTGTCCCTTAATTCCAACACTGTTGGTACTTATAATCTAGGTATTGGACGCGAATCTCTACTCAGTAACATTACTGGTTCATATAACGTCGCGATTGGGTATCGTGCTGGTCAGAATCTAGATAGCGCCACTTCAACTGGCGCCAACACCTTTATTGGATACAGTACCGGTTTAGGAATTACCACTGGCATTAACAACACCATCCTCGGCGCTAACGTCACTGGACTTTCCTCAACACTATCCAACAACATCATCATTGCTGACGGAGCAGGGAACCGCCGTATTAATGTTGATTCTAGTGGCAATGTTGGTATTGGTACCACCACTCCAGGTAGCAAGCTCATTGTTCAAGGTGTGTCTGGTAGTGTTGATGATGTATTCCGTGTGGCGTCGTCTACTGGTGTTGCTACTTTGGCACTGCAAGCTAATGGCAATCTTGAATTACCAGGACAGCTGATTTCAGCTGGATTAAACTGGACCGCTCGCTCCGCAGCTGGCGATGATGATAACTGGAATAGCGTCACTTATGGTAATGGGCTATTTGTAGCAGTGTCCAACGTGAATGATCGTGTCATGACCTCATCTGATGGTATTAACTGGACTGTTCGTTCTGCAGCCGGCAATGATGACAGCTGGAATAGTGTCACTTATGGTAATGGACTCTTTGTGGCGGTCGGAGGAGGTTTAAATGATCGTGTCATGACCTCATCTGATGGTATTAACTGGACTGTTCGTTCTGCAGCTGGAGACAACGATAGTTGGAACAGTGTCACTTATGGTAATGGACTCTTTGTGGCAGTCTCTAGTAGTAATGACCGTGTTATGACTTCATCGGACGGTATCAATTGGACCGCTCGCTCCGCAGCTGGCAATGATGATGCCTGGTTCGGTATCACTTATGGTAACGGTCTCTTTGTAGCAGTTGGAGAGGGTGTAAATGATCTAGTCATGACCTCACCAGACGGTATTAATTGGACCACCCACTCCGCAGCTGGTGATGATGACGCCTGGAAGAGCGTCACTTACGGCAGCGGTCTATTTGTAGCAGTGTCCAACGTGAACGATCGTGTTATGACTTCATCAGACGGTATTACTTGGACTATTCGTTCTGCAGCGGGCAATGATGATAGTTGGAGTAGTGTTACTTACGGCAGCGGTCTCTTTGTGGCAGTGTCCGTGACTGGCGACCGTGTCATAACCTCACCAGACGGTATTAACTGGACAACTCGTTCTGCGGCTGGAGACAATGATAGCTGGACCAGTGTCGCTTATGGTAACGGTTCGTTTGTCGCTGTAAGTTTTGGATCTGATCTGGTTATGACTTCAGGTAAAACACAATCAAACGTTCTAGCTACCAACAATATATTCCAAGGCTACATGAATATCATGGGTGATGTTGGAATTGGTACTACTACTCCAAGCTCTAAGCTGACTGTAGTTGGTGATATTTCTGCAACCGGTCTCTTTCTAGGGGCTACTGGTACCGCTGCGCTTCCGTCCTTTAGTTTCAATGCCGATCCGAACACCGGAATGTTTAACCAAGCGGCTAATGCCATAGGCTTTGCAACTAATGGTATTGAAAGAATCAGGGTTGGTGCTTCTGGTAGTCTTGATATCTTAAATAATGGGACCCTTCGGTTTGGTACAACCCCAGCTTTGTACGCAACGAGTTCCAATGTGTATCTTGGTACTAACACCATTGTGTCATTTGGTACTAATAATATGATGTTGGGTAGCTTCGCTGGAAACTCAGCTGACGGTGACTACAACAACTTCATCGGTTCGGCTGTGGGGCAAAATGCTGATGGCGATTACAACAACTTTATGGGCTACCAGGCTGGTATCACTGCTACCAATGCGTCGTACAGTAACTTCGTTGGGTACCAGGCTGGATATAGTGCTGATGCCATCTACAGTAACTTCACTGGCTACCAGGCGGGATTCAATGCAAGCGGTTCTTGGAATGATTTTATTGGACACCAAGCCGGCTTAAATGCTGCTAATGCTACTAGTTCTGTCATTATTGGAGCCAACGCCTACTTCGGTGGTGCTTCATATAGTGCTTCAAATAACACCGTAATTGGTGGAGGAGCAGGGTACTTTGCGAGAACTGGTGCGGACAATAACGTCCTCATTGGTTATCAGGCAGCAGATAATCTCACTTTTGGTGCCAACAACATTGTGATTGGATATGACGTAGACATTGCTTCTGCAGCTGGTTCTAATCAGCTTAATATCGGTAATATCATCTTTGGTACTGGTATCGATGGTACTGGCACCACACTTTCAAGTGGCAACATTGGTATCGGTACCACTACTCCAGCCGAAAAACTAACTGTCGTCGGCACCATCCAATCAACCACCCTATTAGGTGGTTCAACCAACCTCACTACCGACGCCAGCGGCAACATTATCCGCGATCCATCAGATGCTCGTCTCAAGGAGAACGTCACAACTATTGAAAACGCTCTTGATACGGTGCTTGCTCTCCGTGGTGTTCGTTATGAATGGATAGACAAAGAACGATTTGGCGATCAATTTGAAATTGGATTCTTGGCTCAAGAGGTAGACCCTCTAGTGCCAGAAGTAGTCCAGAAGGGAGGTGAATACTGGTCACTAAATAGCAAGAACTTGGTAGCGGTGGTGGTGGAAGCTATAAAAGAAGTATGGGCAAAGGTGCTTGGACATGAGGAGAGACTGGTTGAACTCGAGGCTGAAAATGAAGCATTAAAAGCTCGTTTGGAATCAGTTGAAAGGGAACTAGATATAGAAGAAGCAGCTGATACGAATACACCACCACCAGTAGAGGAGGTGAGTAATGTGGAGGACGCTTCTTTAGAAGCTCCAGTGGTGCCCGAAGAAACAGTAATCGATGAGGGCACAGAAGAGACAATAGTAGTGACTGATGATGGTCAAGAAAATGAACCTGTTCCGGTCGAACCAGAACCAGAGGTTGTGGAAGAGACAGTTACTGAACCTGAACCAGAAGTTATTGTTGAGGCGCCAGCAAGTGATGTTGTGTCAGGAGAAGGAGGGTAGGGGAGTTGATTAACGAAGTGTTAATTATTAAAAACAGCGCCTATTGATGGCGCTGTTTTTAATAGTAAAAATGAGGAGGACTTTGTACATTTCTAGTAAAACCTTTTAATCGATTGGAAGGTTTTGTGTTAAGTTACCACTATTCCATTTAAATGGAATAGTTCACTCCCGAACTGAAAAACCTTTCGGTTAACTGAAAGGTTTTTCCAATACCCCCATTCAAATGGGGTATTGGGTAAAGAAAACACCCCGCCTTGGCGGAGTGTTTTCAAGCATTTAGGTAGGAGTTAGTTTGTACTCCAACGTCCAGCCCCAAAGGCCATAACGTAGAGAAGACCGCCGATGATAGCCAGGTTCTTAAATAGGTTAACATCGTTTACATCACGGTGAGCAATCAAGATTGTAAGGAAAGTGAATACGATAAGTGCGCAGGCTGCATTACCAACGTGCTTACCAAGCACCATTAGACCACCGGCTACAACCTTAAGAATAATCACTAGCCAAGCCAAAACAACCGGCATTGGCAAACTAAGTGACTCGAAGTAGCCGGCTACACCAGCTGGAGTTTGCATTAAAAGCATACCCAAGCCTGAACTTAGGAAGAGAAGACCGATAAGGATTCTACCAATAACTACGCCCTTCGTCTGTAACATCATTCGTTGTGAATCGTTTAACATCATAGATATAGATTAACTAGTATGTAATAACCTCTAGCTAAATTATACCGTATTTTTTGGTATACTAGAGCCAATTTATGAAGTATTGGTTATTAAAGAGTGAACCGCAAGAATTTGGCATTGACGACCTCAAAAGGGTGGGGGAGCAGGTCTGGGATGGTGTGCGCAACTACCAGGTGCGTAATTCTTTTCGTGACATTATGAAGCCAGGAGACAAGGCGTTGTTTTATCATTCTAGCTGCAAGGACGTCGGAGTGGTGGGGGAGATGGAGATTGTGTCGGGAGCCGAAGTAGATCCTACCCAGTTTGATAAGAAGAGTAAGTACTATGACCCGAAGTCCAACAAAGACGCACCACGTTGGCTCGGGCCTAAAGTGCGCTTTGTATCAAAGTTCAATAAGTTGGTGCCGCTCTCTGCTATTCGGGCAGATGCCCGCTTTGCCGATATGATACTGCTCCGGGCAGGGAATCGCCTGTCTGCCTTTGAAGTCACAAAAACAGAGTATAACTCATTGGTAAAGCTAGGGAAGTAGCGCTACACTTAAAGGTAAGAAGTTAGTTCCTTCAACCACCCATACACCGGAGAATTGCCATGACCAAAATAGGCTGTAGTGCCTGCGAAGGCGGGCAAGTATTCGTTTACTTAAAAAACGAAGACATCCAAAGAGTGCATATCGCGGTTTTACCTTGCGGTGTTTGCAACTCTGATTCTTCACAACGACCAGAATCTCTTGAGGGCGGTGTAAAAATCGATGAAAGGGAGTTCAAAGAACTCTATGCAATGGGCTGGACTGATCCAGACATCTGAATCTTCTACAGACCACCACAAAAAACGCACCACACCCGGTGCGTTTTCCTTTTATGCAGTTATTCGGTAGGATGGTGGTATGAAGATTGGCTTTTTTGATTCTGGCCTCGGTGGCCTCATTGCGCTTAAAGCGGTAGCTAAAGCTTTGCCACAATATGATTATGAATTCTATGGTGATACAGCCAACTTACCGTACGGAGACAAAACTGAAGAGGAGATATTTGAATTAACTAAAGCGGGAATCAAACATCTCTTTGCTCGTGACTGCCTACTGGTAATTGTGGCTTGTAACACTGCGTCGGCTGAGACGCTCCGTCGTCTGCAGGATGGTTTTCTAAAAACTGAATATCCAGATCGTCGCGTACTGGGGGTGATTATTCCAACTGTGGAGGAGTTAGTGAGTGGAGACATCAAACATGCGCTTTTGGTTGCTACCAAAAGAACTGTCAGCTCGGGCAAGTATGAACGTGAGCTCGCGAAGCTGACCGACGCTCCTTTGATCACTTCGAAGGCGACTCCAGAGCTCGTGCCGTTGATTGAGCTTGGTGAAGCTGAAGCAGCACTTGGGTCACTAGTGGCTACAGTCCGAGGAGTGGGGGAGGTGGATGCAGTGATTTTGGGATGTACGCACTACAGCTTACTTAAGGACGGACTCAGAGCCGCCCTACCAGATCTCAAAGTAATTTCCCAAGATGAAATATTACCTC
>Ga0076283_111_pt2 | contig 10379 bp, 22 predicted proteins | sample RifGroF2_FD_67787 | JGI IMG/M metagenome (GOLD analysis project Ga0076283, IMG submission 67787) | Parcubacteria bacterium GW2011_GWF2_44_8 | reverse complement strand
ACCCGTCGATTACTCAAGAAGTACGGAGAGGCTGAGCAATTTCTCTTCTCGGCTTTTGCACAACATGACGTAGAAGCGACTTTGAAGTTTTTTTACACCCTTGGACTAGCCACCAAAGTTGAAGCTGAGAACCGTGTTTTCCCAGAAAGTGAGCGGGCCGAAGACGTGGCTCGTGCCATGGAATTATTTCTCAAGCAAACCAAAGTGACAGTTAAAACCAATGTTGCAGTCAAAAAAATCTTGGCTGAAGACGGCCAGATAACTGGAGTTCGTACTTCTGAAGGCATCTTGACTGCCAAGTCATATATACTCGCTACCGGCGGCACTAGTCGTCCAGACACTGGTTCGACCGGGGACGGGTACACCTGGCTTCGTGATATTGGTCACTCTGTTACCACACCAACACCATCACTAGTACCCGTTGAGGTAAAAGATAAATGGGTCGAGGGCGTAGCCGGAGTCAGCATTCAGGACACCCAAATTAGCCTCTACCAAAACGGCGAAGCCTTTCTCAAAACCACTGGCAAAATTCTCTTTACTCACAACGGACTTAGTGGACCGGGTATTTTAAATATCAGCCAACATATCGGAGACACTCTGACCCACGGTCCCGTTGAAATTCGCATCAACACTCTGCCAACTCACAACGAAGAAGCGGTACTGGAATTCATGCGTGCCCTACATACCGACCACGCCAACAAAATGATTAAGAATATCTTGGCCGACTTGGTCCCCAAGGGACTCGTGGGACCAATATTGGCTCAGGCTTCAATCCTTCCCGACCGCTTGGTCAACACCATAACTAGACAAGAGCGCCACGCCCTTATCCAAGCCATTCGTGGTCTATCACTACAAATTCACCGACTGCTTGGTATCGAAAAAGCCATCATAGCTAGCGGTGGAGTAGCCCTCACCGAAATAGACTTCAAGACCATGCGGTCACGTTTATTTCCTAACTTGTATATAGTCGGCGACATCCTTGATATCAATCGACCTTCAGGTGGATACAGCCTACAACTCTGTTGGACCACTGGTTTTGTAGCTGGAATTAATACATAAAAGACCAATCTTGTTTTTTTAAAAATAAGAGTTATATTTTTATTTGGCAGTCCACACAACCTGAACCCTGAAAGGAAAGTTCCATGAAAGCTCTTAGCCTCACCGCCAAGGCGACCTTGATCGCCTTGTTCCTACTGGTTGCAGCAAGCTTCAGCGTACCCGCTCTGGCACAGCAACAGAAGTACATCACCGTCAAAAACAATACCTCTGGTACCTTTATCTGGTATATGTACATCACGGCTGCCGGCGAAGACAGCTGGGGACCAGAACAGCTTGGCAACAACTCCATTGATCCTGGGTTCTCAAGAACCTGGAACATTCCATGGAAAGGCTGTTACATCGATGTAAAAGCCGTTTCCTTTCTTGGCTATGTGGCCGAGCGAAAAAGTGTCAATGCGTGTGGCGGGGCTGTTTGGACATTTAATGACTGAACAATGAATCCAGTCACAGAAGAGGGCCGCACGAATTATGTGCGGCCCTTATCTATTTACCACTCTTACAATCACGTCCGAACTGCCTTTACTAAGTCACTACACAATCGTTCTCTTTCCGTATCTGAATCAGCTGACCTAAGTTCTTCAATCTGCGCTTTTAATAAAGTAGCGCCTCCTTCTTCTTCCAAGATAGCTATAGCGTTAAACGTCTCGCCAACCCGACTAAGTTCCCTATCCAATATAATTAATATTTCATCTGACAAACCCTCCATCTCTTTTAATATGAAACTGAGTTCAAATTGCTTTTTTGCGTCAGCCAAAAGGGCCCGCACTGGAATAATTTCGAGAGTCTCAAAGTGCTCGACCTTACCAGCTGCTTTATTTCCAAATGATTCTGAACCCATGGTTATTTTTTACGCTTTCTTAAATATAAATTTTCTACCTTAGTCCTGGCCCATGGCGTCTTACGCAAAAACACCAAACTGGAATTGATGCTGGGTTTCTCAAGGAAACACTTAATCTTAATTTTGGCGCCCAATTCTTCAAAGCCATACTCCTCCACAAGTGTCTCAAGTAAAGCCTTCAAAGTTATGCCGTGCAGCGGGTTTTTTGGTTGAGGTGTTGTCATAGATTACTTACTAAACACCACTGACTGAATAAGTTCTTCAAAGTCTTTAACGATATCTGACTCTGCATCAATGTACGCACCGGTAAAGACGTATACATAATCCTTATGCGTTACTACATATACATTTGCAGCATAAAGACCGTCTGAGGTATAACGCACCGCTTCGCGGTCTCCCACCATCACAGTACGAGGCGCAGACATTGCGAGTTCAATATTACTCTCGAGCGGATGATTCATTGCCCAATCTTCTGCAGATTCGTTATTGGTGTTTTTGTATACACGGCCCTGGATAGTTGGTGGATATTCACGAGCCAAATCAGGTGTTGCCGCCATCTCTTTACTTCCAGCCTCAGACATCAAAATGAATCCCGATACAAAGTTTGGATCTAAACTCATGCCTTCTGTTAAATACGGTACATAGCCAACAGGAGCAACACGGTACGTGTACTCAAAAAACATTTCTTGTAATACCTCCCGCTCATACACCCGAACATAATGAGTATCAGAACTACATGGCACAATACCGTCTTCGGTTAACTCTCCCTTCACCTCTATCACCGAACCTTCCTTGATATAAGAAACTGAAGCCGTAGGATGTCATGCATTTCTCCAACTGGTGAAATAAAGCTGACGACCGCCGGACCGTCGACCATCATCTGCTCGGTATCTATTGCAGTCACAACCCCAGTTAGGGTCACGTCTCCTACCGGAAGTGGATTAGGCTCCCGCTTTTCTTGATAGATGTACTCATTAAGAATGACAAAAGCTCCGAGTGCGCAGACAATCAAGATAAACCCAAAAAATAAATGTTTTTTCATATATAAATTATTATAGATTTCGATCACTCCAAATTCTGGTCATAATTTTGACAACTACCATCACAATGAGCGCCACTACCAACCAAGGGTCTACGGCGTGACTATACCCCTCTGCTACGATACCCATTATCAAAACACCCGACCCAGCTAGAAACGCATTGCGACCAGCCAATGTTCGGTGTTGTTCATCGCGTTCATCGAGCTTATTTTCACGCAAGATAAAACTGGCATACAATCCAAACAGTACCAACGTCCCCGCCAACAGTCCCATCACCATCATATCTGGCATCCAAAAATTAAATGGATTAAGTAGCAATACCGCGATTATAACCAGAGCCAAAGCCACCACCTTTTCTAGGATATTATTTTTCATAGGTAATTTTAAAAAGTTTTTCTATTGGCATTTTGAAAAAGGCCGCAATCTTGAGCGCTAGTAAGATTGATGGTGTGTAGTTACCTTTCTCTAAAGCAATGATAGTCTGCCTGCTCACGCCAACTTTTGAAGCCAACTCTTCCTGAGTCGCACCAAGCTTAGTGCGGTAGACCGAAACTTCGTTACTAATTTTTTCTGACATACGCTTATAGATATCATACATAGAGTGGCAAAGTATGTACAGTTGACTTAACACTCCTAGATACTGAAGCGTTACACTAGTTTTATTATACTTCTTTCAAAAGTGAGTGTAGGTGCGTAGGTTGGAGGGATTTTGCCGACAGAGCCGTATAGACATTCGGTGACTGAGGCAAAATCCTGAAACCAATGCAGATGCGCCACTTTTGAAAGAAGTTTATTAGATGGTCGCCCCATCAACTCCCATCTCATTGATATACCGCTCAATCACTTCTGGGTGTTTACCCTCTACACATTCAGCTACATAAGCGTCAGCTGCTGCCCCATCCACAAATGTCGTGTACATTAACGCACTTTCACAAGCTACCCGGACATCAATTTTACCAACTGGCATACCAACTTGAGACTCACCCTCTACTTCCATATCGGTATTGTTACCAGTCTGCTCTTCACTCTGAGGAGTCATTTCCCCGACCGCAGTTTCTGGAATTGTCGGGTCGTTGGTGGCCACTACCCAAAAGGCAACAACAATAAAAAATATTAGTGCGATTACAGCTGATTTTTGATACATAAAAAATTAATTAAACGGAGAAGTTATTCTTCTCTAATACTATATATTACGCACATAAAAAGAAAACGTAACAATAAAAAACACCGCTGAAGCGCGAACGCAGCGGCGGTGTTTGGGTCGAACTGGATTTACCAGCGTCATACACATTCCCTTTCTCGGTTACAGAGTTCGTTGATACCGGCCAGAAACCGCTTTTTGCGCTCGCGGGTAAAAGTCCGGACCGGCACTGTGAAGATCAGTTGCTTTCGGTCGGAGACATAGTATTTCAACTCTGCTTCTTCCGGTGCAATCTGCTTCCAGAGTAGCTTGATTTCCATCCAAGGTGGAAACTCAAAACTCTGATCAGCGCCTTTGGCCTGAAGTCGCCAGGTACTGCGTCGCCGCTGCGGCCTGACGTAACAGGATGCTTTGTGCTCAAGAACAAATCCAACCATGATACACCTCCTTTCTTGAAGTGGCTGAACCATTCTTATAATACCACCAAACTACATTCGCGGAAGACCTAGCAAAAAACGAGGTGAAAACTGAAATATTTTTGGTTCTTCTACGTAATAATAATTAGAAGCACCTTTAGACAAACGAGCAGGCAAATGCCTGCTCGTTTGTTGTATATCAAGCTGTACCATACTACCCTCCGTCACTATGATGTATACTGTTCGGACTAAAATAATATTTAATTATGTTTCAAGGAAATTGGAAATGCAGCAAATGTGGTGGAGCAATTACAGAATTACCATTTCAGCCTCGTAGTGAAGCAGGTCTAACTTGCCGCACCTGTTACGCTAAGAGTAAGGACCCAGCAGGTGGCGGTGGTAGTGGTAACTCATACCAAAATGGAGCGCCGGCTGATACTTCTACTCTTGGAGCATCTACTCACGATGATCGAGACGTACCCGACTTCGCAGACTTCGACTCACCTTCATCCGAACCAATGTCGGACGACGGACTCGGCTCACCAGTGGCGACTGAAAAGCCGAAGACAACAGGGAACTGGCAATGTGCCACTTGTGGCGCAGCAATTACTTCTCTCCCTTTCACTCCACGTGATGTAACCAGCCTTAAATGTATCGACTGCTTCAAACGCAGTAAAGCGTAAAGATAAAACCCCGAAGCCTAGGCTTCGGGGTTTTATCTAACTTTTACATTATCTGGACTCACCTTCAAAATCAGGCTCAACAATTCCCCACATCATACTTTCAGGATCAAGTTTTAAATAAGCACTTCTTCCATGAGACGGCTCGGTAGTCATTGGCTCCTCTGGTAAGCGATCGGCGTAGTTCACTACCACCACATATTTATGTTGTGGATTTGGGCTCAAGTCTGTACTCTGTGGCGCAATTCGGTCACCCAAAAAATACCCATCTGAACCCTTGTATCCAGACTCTGAGTTGAGTGCAGCCAGTGCATAGTAGAATGTGCCTGAGCCACCCGTCTCTTGAGTCACCAAAAAGACAATATCTTCGCGACCATCGCCATTTAGGTCAGTCTTTAATTCATTTCCAAAATACCGGGTAATTGTCTTAAACGAAGAACCTCCTGCCGCTTCCGTCTCTGCTAGACCGTCTTTTAGCATAATTGGCACACCATCTATTATGTACTCAATATTTTTATAATCAGATACCAATGGAACCTGCTCTTCTTGGTAGTCGTCATCTTGTAACACCCAAAAGCCACCAACCAACAGGAGCAACGACACAATAACTAAAATGTATTTCATATGTTTCATTATAACCACCTTACGAGCAGGACGGAAGTCGACAGTTAATCTTCGTGACTAATTATGCTCACCGACCCAAGCTCCGTTGATATACCTAGCGGCACAGTTGCCACCCACTTCATCACCAAAACTATTTAAATAAATAATATCTATTGCAGTTTGAGACACCTGACCCTCAGGATAATCCCCTGCTCGAACAAAATCAAAGCGCACAGGATCACCATCGTCACCTGTTATCTCCATAATTAAACGACACAATCCCTTTTCATCTTCGTGTCTAATTATTTCTCTACATGACTTTCCTCTGGCCAATTGTTCAATGACTCTCATAATTTCCCCTTCTCGGGGTGCTGGAGTTCGTTCGGATCGCTTAAAATTTTCAGACATATACACTAACCTAAACCCTTATCTTAGTTCTTATAAGCACCCTTAAGGAATTCGATGCTGGTTGTAAAAGCCCAAAGCCAGGCTGCGGCGGCGGCCAACCCCACCTGAAACGGTGGCACGCTAAGAAACAAAAGCAGTCCAGTGACACCAGTAAGAACCAGTTGCTTCCAACCAACACTCAATTTCCCCCCAACTACACTCCCAACACCAGGCACTGTGAGATTAAGTATGGTCGCAACGATGGCCAAAAATTGTTTGTTCATACGTATTAATACGCTAATGATATACCAAGGCCAACTAATTAGATAGCCAAGGAAATAAGTCCTTGATTGAAATACGGCACAAAATTAGGTAAGAAATCTAAATGTAGTTCGTCCTCAATTAAGAAGGACGATTAGCAGAATAAGCTACTTACCATGTACAAATATACAACTAAGGGATATATGGCTGGTATGTTTGCAGTTCTAACGATTTTTTGTGGGCAATTTTCTTTTGCCCAAGCAGCCCTAATTTCTAACGAGCAAGTTGAAACACAAAAGAAAGAAGTCCTGTTAGGAATTGTGTCCACCCTAGAGGAGCATGTAAAGTTCCTGCAGATGATTCTAATCCAAAAGCTTGAGGCTAGAGTTGAATATCTGCAAACACTCGCTGATAACAAATAACAAAAAGCCGAGAGCTAACGCTCTCGGTTTTTTATTTTTATACCACTCAAAACTTACGCAAATAAACCTGCCACGCCAGCAATCGCTAGAAGTGTCACTAGATTTGCCATAATATCTGAGAAGAACTTCTTCCACGCAATGCCTCGCTCCACATTACCCCAAAGAATTTGTGAACCATTTACCGGCACCATAAAACACAGCCAGTTAAACACCACAAACCCAAGTGCTACTAGGAAAGGTACGCCGTTTTGCATACTCATAGTGATAATTATCACTACTGCAAATGATTCGAGGAGTGAAAGTAGCATTTGCCCGGCATAAACCTTTGGCATAGCAGGCTTAGCTTCCTCAATTTTTTGTTTCTGTTCTTCTGGTGACAGCTTGTCAAAGCCAAGGTATTTCATGTGCAATCTTCCCATCGGAGTAGCCATTGAATACCAAAACGTTCCAATAGCAATTGCGATAACGACACCGGCTAGTGTTAGAAAAAATACTGTAAACATAGATATTTAGGATTATTTATATAAAATCAAACCTTATATAAATTATATCACCGCCACGTATATGAACTAAGGATTTTTCTTAAGTGTCTTTACTAAACCAACCACCCCACCGACCACCATCAGCACCCCAAGCCCCTGCCCTCCTGGACTATCGTCCCATCCACCATAGACAAACGTCGCGACACCCAACAACATCAAAATTGTAAAGCCCAATACTTTTATTATTTTCATACAAATCTTTATGCGACTAATGATACTTAATAAATATAACTAGAGACATTTTCTATTAGTTGCGCGACACATTATTTCCTTACCCACTTTAATAAAAACACCTGTAATACAGGTGTTTTTATACTCACAGTACGTCGTACTTTTAATCAAAAGAAAACTCTGAGACTGCCTCCCATTCATACACAGATGGTGTTATATCTGGCAAAGCTTCTTCAAAAAATTTCCGCTCTACAATGAAAACATTCCCACTCTGCGTAACTCGATATTGTTGACCAAATCCAGCTGAGTAGCACTGCACACTACCGGCGGTAGAAATATCACCTTCAAATATCTGACCTTCCAGTAGAGAGCAACCGCCCGGAACGGTATCAACTAATCTTTCGATTGACCTATGGTTGTAAGTGATAGTGAGGAAAATATCTGTCTTAGGCAACCCGTCAAGGTTATTAGTCTTGGCCTCGGCAAAGAGCCAGGCAAACGTTGTCCCTTCTGTAGTCGACTCAATCGGAGCAGGACTTACCAACACTTCGTTTGTCCCACTTCTATATACATACACCGCAGCCACCGCAATAATTGCGACAACTGCAACAATGATAAGAATAGGATTTTTCATATTGTTATTACACAGCCCAATAGGCAATTAACCGATGCTCTCTCCAAACTTTTCGTCCTCAGCGTCGACGTCGGCGTCTTCCTTAGTTACATGGACACGTCCGTCAACGTGATTGGCTGGAGCATATATGGTATATACCTTCAGTGACTCTGACCCACTATTGATTAAGTTGTGCTTTACACCAGGTGTAACGACAACTACATCGCCAACACCCATCTCAGTCTCCTTACCATCTAGTGTAACTTTTGCTTGTCCGCTCAAGATAAATATTGTCTGCTCAACATGAGCGTGTTTCTCCTTACCAATTTCTCCTCCAGCTGGAATATCCATTACAACTAATTGGCTTTTATCACCAGTAAATAACACTGTACGAAAATTTGTATTCTCTTCAGTCTTTTTAATAATGTTAGTTATGTATGTCATCTTCGCATTATACTCCTATTCTCAGTAATAGGTATTTTATGATCAAAAATCAAAATCGTGACATATGAAAACCCCGGACAAACGTGTGTCTGCCGGGGTCTTGTACTTTGCTGGTCAAATTATCAGATCATGACCTCAACCGTAGAAATGCTCCATCCCATGACACCAATCGGAACGATGTCACTCTTTTTTCCTTGCTTCGGCCGAGTGCCGAGTTTTTCGCGGAGGTACTGAAGGAGCTTCTGAACCGCTTGCTTGTGGGTCGTCTTCTCTCCGTCCGCAAGGATGTAGTGGAACGCGATATAGTGCGTTCCATCACCACCTGCGCCACGGATATGCAGATCAAGCCAACGATCAGGACTCTTGTTCTTCATCTCAATGATGAAGCCGGCAAGTGTCCCAATTGGCACCGTTGCATCAAACTTCACGGTACCAGCAATTCGGTTTTCAGTATTCAAAAGAACAGCCATCTCAATCTCCTATAAACATGGAGGGTAAACATATCCAGGATTGAATATGTGCTTATATTATGCATTAATTATGATATAAGTCAACTTTTACTCTCTTCAATTTCAAATGTGAAGCGGTATGAGGATTCTGGTACTGCGTCTTCGGTTTTAGTTGGTGATACTTCAATCAAGGTGACATTGTATTCACCGAATGGCTGTGGTTGGCCGAGAGTCAGGATATGCTCTCCATGTGAGACAGGTGTCGAAAGTACAGTTCGCACCTCTACCGTCCCGGCCCAAATACAGGTAACTTCTTTTGGACAACGACTATCCGAAACCACAGCTTGAGGTGAAACACTGACATTTAGACCAGTTGTTGTTCCTCCGAGATATGTAGTAACCTGCGTTGAAGTGGCATCTACAGCTGGGCAAGCCGCAAACTCACACTTCGGCCCCTGCCTCCCCACAGCTGAACCATCTGGACAAATCATGGCGTCCGCTTGGCACTCGTATGCCTCAGTCGACTCACCCTCAACAACCAAAGAATCAGTAACGGAGAATATGGCTTTCACTTCATACTTTTGCCACTGGTCTGTACTTAAACGGTCAATCGGGGTCACTACACCGGCAGCAGAAAGATTGTCTCCGACAGCAAGCGGGCTGTGCATCTGGGACATCAAATTGAAATCTATAGCGTAGTACTCCCCACTCTCAGTCCTCAGACCAAAGGCGCACTCCTCAATTTGTGGCTGTGTAGCACTTTTGTCTTTGAGTGGTAAACAAACGTACTCTCCAGCTAGCGTTGCACGATAGGGTTCTGTCTCGATAACCACTTCTTCAGATTGTGGGAAGGGAGTATTTAATGCAATAAAAAGTCCGACTATTAGCCCCACCAGTAATGTTGCTCCTACAGCAAAGTAGATACTTTTTATAATCATATTCAAATAGTAGCACAATAGACGCTGCACCGCCCCAAGAGACGAATCACGTCCTTAACTCAACAAAAAGTACAGACTAATGGCAATTATTATCTGAATAAAAATCGCTAATACAAACTTCTTAAAACCCGATAAGTTAAGTGAATATGCAGCCAAAGATAAAAAATATAGCACCCCTGCCAATATCGTAACGATTAAAAGATTTGGACCCTCGGGATCATCAAAAAATACAAACATTGCCCTTGAGCACACCATGGCTGTTATACCCAAAATTAGCAACGTTAGTCTTTTTGATTTTAAATTCATTTCCTACAAAAGTCTAAATTCAATATATCGCTTTTTCCAAGCACTCTGGAATTGTGCAACTGAGATTGA
>Ga0076283_159_pt1 | contig 10769 bp, 13 predicted proteins | sample RifGroF2_FD_67787 | JGI IMG/M metagenome (GOLD analysis project Ga0076283, IMG submission 67787) | Parcubacteria bacterium GW2011_GWF2_44_8 | reverse complement strand
TATCAGAATTTCTAATGGCCGTCTCAATCGGATTTATCGCTCCTCGATCCCAGGGTTTTACTAAAATCTGGTTTGACTCGGGCACGCTAATAGAAGCAACTTCCCTGATAGCAGTACTCGTTCCATAATAAAGAACCATGATGCCGTCCAGAATACCTGGATTGGCACGGCCAGTTCTAATCCTAGACAGATCATTCTGCAATTTGCTAATGGCAGTTTGCATTTTTGGCTTAACTTCTTTGATAATACCGTCGATCATAAAACTTCCTTATTATTTAATTATCGTCCCGATATTCTGGCCTTCGACAACTTTATTTATGTTCGAAGCATCCATTTTGCAAACAAGAATTGGTATCTTATTATCCTGACAAATTGAGAAAGCGTCCCTGTCCATTACTTTCAGATCTCGATCCAAAGCCTCTTGGAAGCTTAGTTTGTCGAATTTAACGGCTACCGGATTTTTCATCGGATCAGAATCATAGACACCGTCAACTTTTGTCATCTTTACAATTAAGTCGAGATCTAATTCCTTGGCCCGAATTGCAGCGGCAGTGTCAGTAGAACAAAACGGCTTGCCAGTGCCTCCCGCGAGTAGCAAAACCTTACCTTCTTCTAGAACACTTTTTCCAGCTTCCACAGAATAGGACTTTGCTGGGCCGATTTCTCCCAAAGCAGAAAGAACTTCGTTGTCTAACCCCATTTTAGTAAAAAGATCGGACAGTATGAGACAGTTCATTGTAATCGCAAGCATACCGACATAGTGACCGGTCTCTTCCTGAATCCCGTCCTGTCTAGAATTAATGCTTCCGCGATAAATGTTCCCACCGCCGACAACAATAGCAATTGTTACTCCAGAATCGACGATCTCTTTTACCTGACTACCGATTGTTCTGGCCACATCTGAATCAACTCCGCTGGATTTCGAGCCCAAAAGCGCCTCGCCAGAGAGTTTTAGTAGTATTCGTTCGTATTTTATATCTGCCATAATACAAATATAGCAAATTAAACACCTATTTCAAAACGGCAAAATCTCCTAATTTCGATTTTTTCACCGATTTTAGCAATCTTTTCGTTCAAAAGTTCTTGGATAATCTTCGTTTGATCCTTGGCAAATGGTTGATCAAGTAAACAGATGTCACCATAAAATTTGCCTAGCCGCCCTTCAACAATTTTTTCTGCGATTTCTGCTGGTTTGCCGGTTGATTTTACTTCTTCCATCAAAATTTCCTTCTCCCGCGCAACTGCTTCAGCAGGAACTTCTTCTCTGGAAACATATAATGGTGACATCGCAGCAATATGCAAAGCTATATCATGAGCAAATTGTTTAAACTCCTCATTCTTCGCTACAAAATCAGTCTCTGATAAAACCTCGACGAGAACGCCGATTTTGCCATTTGCGTGAATATAAGATTCAATGATACCTTCTTTTGCCTCACGATCAGCTTTTTTAGCGGCTTTAGCAGCACCTTTTTTGCGTAGGATTTCTACTGCTTTTTCTTCGTTGCCAGAAGCTTCTTCTAAAGCTTGCTTGCAATCCATCATTCCACTGCCGGTTTTAGCTCTAAGTTCTGCAATTTGTTTAGCTGTAATCATAGTCTTCCTCAAGGGTTAAATTTTAATTGAAACAACTTGTCATCCTGAACCCACGAAGTGGTCTAGGATCCAGTTATAATAGTCTTCTACTATATTTTCAAGGGACCGGATTCCAGACCAGTTTTTGAAATTGACAATATTTTTTATTATTATTTAGAACTAGCTTCGGTTTTTGCAGCCTCAGCTTTTCTTGAAGCGGTAGCTTCTTTGATTGTCTTAGCGATCAGATCAGCAAATAATTTGACGGATTTAGTCGCGTCATCATTGGCTGGAATAGGGAACTCTACCTGTGTAGGATCGGCATTAGTGTCAACGATGGCGATCACAGGGATATCATCGCATTTAGCCTCTTTGAGGGCATTTTTTTCATCATGAGAACCAAAAAGAATTAAGCCGTCTGGTTTTCTCTCAAGACCGACGAGGCCGCCAAGAAATTTTTCACCACGGGCAACTTCTTTTCTAAGTTTGGAAATCTCGCTTTTGTTTAAATTAGAGCTACTTTCATTTTCGAGCTCTTCTTTTTGTTTTTTGAATTTTTTTGTAGAACTCTTGATCGCTTCAAAATTGGTGATTGTTCCACCAAGCCAACGAGAACTAACATAGGGCATACCGGCAGCGATAGCTGCTTCTTTTACAATGTCGCCGGACTGTTTCTTAGTACCGACAAAAATAAAAACTTTGCCGGCAGCAGCTTCTTTTTCAATGAAGTTTAAAGCTTCTTTGAGCTTATCGGCTGTTTTTTCAAGATTAATAACATGCACACCTGCTTTTGAGGTGTAGATGTAAGGTGCCATCTTTGGGAACCATCGGCTAGTTTTGTGACCGAAGTGAACTCCAGCGTCAAGCATCTCACGAAGTGTGGGCATTTCCATGAACATTTCCTTTCAGTTAACAACAGATTACTAATCGTAAAGATAACGCTAATAAATCCTTCCTCGAATATTAGTTTTATTCGACGAATTCGTCATCTGTTCTTTTGATAAATGGTTTCTTTTTAATTTCGTCTGCTCAACATAAGCCCTGAAGACAGGACAGAAACCTTGAGATGAGCATGTAGATTCTTTTTGATCTAAATCTTCGATTAGATTACCATATCTTAGCCAAAAAATCAAGACGGATTAGTGATAAATGATAATAAAATTATATAGCAATATGATTAAACTTTATATGACTGATTGTGCCCGGATTCCTTGGTTGTTTTGAAACAATCAACCGGGCTCAAGTCGGTAAGATAAGGGTAAATCGGCAACAATTTGCCAGCAAGGAGATGACATAAAATGGTAGCCAAGCGTGTGATCGTGATTGTATCAGATCAAAGGTACCAGGAAGGTGTCAATTCTATGGCAATGCGGATAGCAGAAGCAATCCGGGAACTGAATCCCCGCTTGCTCTTTGTCTTCGATGATGGCCCTGACTCTCTAGACCTTTACCCTCTCTTATTTGCAGATATTGCCGTTGGAGGGGATATATTCAGGGAAATTAGCGGGGGGTTAGTTGATCAGGAGTCAGCCTTTAATAATAGTCTGGATTGGTTTATCGGAATGACCAAAGACTATGCAAGAAGAGAACTTACCAGCCCTACGTCGATCGCTGTCATCGGTTCTGCCAAGACCTTAACTCCACTCCTCGCACACACGGCAGACGAATCAGCGAAAGACGCATCAAAGAAGCTTTCTGATGGGTACCTGATCTTCAATCTCGACATAGAAGGCAATCTCTCATTGGCTGTTTAGCCAATGTTTCACTTATCCGAAAGGCGGGCCTACAGGCTCGCCTTTTCATTACTTTTCGATACCTTTACAATTAGACACTTTTTATCTATAGTAAAGTGTCAATTTTGACTTGTGCCTGATTGTTTATTACTTAATAGCCAGCCGGGCCCAAGTCATAGACAAGGGTAAATTGGCAACGATTTGCCAACCAGGAGATGCGACAAAAATGGTAGACAAAAAGCTGATCATTATCATACCGAACGGTCCTAGAGAAGAGAAACAAGAAAGTGCCAACCATCGCGGACAGAGAATTGGAGGAGCGATTTTGGGATTAAATCCAAGACTGCTCTTTGCCTTCCGTGACGGCATTGAACCATGGGAGATCTATCCCTACTTGCTAGCTCAGATTTCGGTTGGAGGTGACGTCTGTCGATCTGTTAGTGGGGGGATTGTTGATCAGGCTTCAGCACTCAACGATAGTCTTGCATGGTTCCTCGGAATGATAAGAGACTTTGCGAAGGCAGAGCTTACCCAACCTACATCGATCGCCGTAATCTGTGCTATCGAGACACTAGTTCCGCTCCTCGTACATGCAACAGGCATATCAGTGGAAAAGGCAGTGGATGATCTTATTACAAACACTGATGGATATCTGGTCTTCGATATAGATGCCGAAGGTAGCCTATCTTTGGCTGCTTAGCCAGACATTACAGCCGATGTTCCCTCCTGTATTCAGAAGGCCTGCCCTCTGGGCGGGCCTTCTCACATTCTAGCTTCAAACTGTTGACCAGAATGAGAATCTATGATAAAGTATTGAAAGTAAATTATTCACAATATTCAACACTTATGAAACAAGACACACACCCAAAATACAACGAAAAATCTACTATCAAGTGCGCTTGTGGCGCTACTTTTGCAGCTGGTTCAACACAGGAGAGTATTTCTGTTGAAATTTGCTCCCAGTGCCACCCATTCTTCACTGGCAAACAAAAGCTTGTTGACACTGCAGGTAGAGTCGATAAGTTCAAAGCTCGAATGCAAGCCTCTGCTAAATTGAAACAGGAAGCGACAAAAAGATCGGCAGAAGTAAAAGCAACTCCAAAAGCAGAAGACAAAAAAGAAACTGCCAATACTGACGACAAGTAACTTCTTTTGATATTATAAAATCGGCTCATTAGCTCTATAATAGAGTTAGGCAGCCGATTTTTTAAAACAATAATTACCTCTTCCTGTCATTCCTGCGGAGGCAGGAATCTAGAAAGTTGATTTGCTAAATTTGTACTGGCGCTTACGCTGTAACAGGATCCCGGATCTCTAACCTCAGTCCGGGATGACGCATAAAGTAAAGGAAAAAATGAACAACGAAAAACTTCAAAAAATTTTAGATCACTACAATGAGCTTGAGAGCCAGCTCCAGGACCCCGCTATCATGGCTAATCAGAGCGAATTTACTCGCTTGGCAAAGGAAAAATCTAGCCTCGAAGAGATGGCCAATCTAATCAAGCGCTATTTTATCGTGCAAAACAACATTGAGGAAAACAATGAGCTTTTAGAGGCCGAGGATGAAGAGCTAAAAGAGATGGCCAAGGAAGAGCTGGGAAGTCTGTCGGAAGAAAAATCAAAGATTGAAAAAGCACTCGAAATTGCCCTTCTGCCAAGAGATCCAAACGATGAGAAAAACTCCATCATTGAAATCAGACCTGGAGCGGGTGGTGATGAATCTGAAATTTTTGCTTCTGAAANNNATGCCGAACGACAGGGCTGGAACATTAATGTATTAGAATCACAAAGTACAGGGATCGGGGGACTCAAATCAATTACTTTTGAGATCAGCGGTAATAAAGTTTATTCCAAAATGAAGTATGAGTCAGGTGTTCATCGAGTCCAGCGAGTCCCTGAAACTGAGAAGCAGGGTAGAGTCCATACTTCGACAGTGACCGTAGCCGTTTTACCGGAAGCCGAAGAAACTGACATTGAAATCAAGCCTGAAGACCTCAGAATCGATGTTTATCACTCTGGTGGTGCTGGAGGTCAGTCAGTCAACACTTCCGACTCCGCAGTCCGCATCACTCACCTTCCGACTGGTGTCGTCGTGGCTTGCCAGGACGAACGAAGTCAATTAAAGAACAAGACCAAGGCGATGAGTATCTTAAGATCTAGACTTTTGGCAGCTGAGGAAGAAAAAGCGATTAGAGAACGCCGTGATTTACGACGGTCTCAGATCGGCACAGGGGATCGATCGGAAAAAATTAGAACCTACAACTTCCCGCAAGACCGTCTTACGGATCATCGTGTCAATCAATCATGGCATTCTCTTCCCAATATCATGGACGGTGATATCGATAATATCTTGTCTACTTTGGTAAACGAAGACCAGGCCAGAAAGCTTGCTGCCAGCGGAGAGTAAGATGAATCTTGGCCAAATTTTAAAAGAATCAATTATCACCTTAGAAAAAGAGTGTATTTCGACCGCTGAACTTGACGCCAAAATTATCATTGAGCAGGTACTCAGTGTTGACCGATCTTTTTTGCTTACCCATCCTGAATTTACAGTCAAAAAAATCGATAATTTTAGAATTAAAAATCTAATAAAAAAACGCTCGAAAAATTTACCGATTGCATACATCACAGGGCAAAGAGAATTTTTTGGGTACGATTTTATCGTAAACAAAGCCGTCCTTATCCCCCGCCCCGAAACAGAATTTTTGGTCGAGGAAGGAGTTGACTTCCTCAAGGGCAAAATTAGCCGTCATCCTGCTCAAAGCGAAGGATCTCATGACGCTAACACCAAGGATGGCATGATCAATGTTTTAGATCTTGGCACTGGTTCTGGTTGTATTATTATTTCATTAGCCAAAGAGTTAGCCAAGCAATCCCCTCATGATTTAGGAAGGACAGGAAAAGATGTTGGTTTTTATGCTACGGACATTTCCAAAAAAGCTTTGGCTGTTGCAAGGAAAAATTCTAAAAGACTTCTTTCGTTTAATGTCATCCCAGACTGCAGCTCGAGATCCGGGATCCTATTATCGCGTACAGCGACAAAACAGCCCATCACTTTTCTCCGAAGCAATCTTTTAAAGAATAAAAAGTTGCCAAAAATGTTTGATTTAATTCTCGCAAATCTCCCCTATGTTCCCGAGCACTTCACATCTACAGCGTCGATCGACGCTACCGATGTGAAGTCCGACATCTCGTTTGAGCCGAAAAGTGCAATTTTTGCTGAGGATAATGGGGCTGCGATCATCAAAGAATTTATAAACCAATCAAAAAATAGAATAAATAACAATGGCCTGATTCTCATCGAGCTTGACCCTCGCAATGCGAAAGAACTAGAGCAATTTGCCAGAATAATGCTACCTGAGGCCAAAATAGAACTCAAAAAAGACTTGGCCCAAAGAGACCGCTATCTAGAAATAAGTTTCTAAAATTCGTTTAGTCGCTCGCTACTTCTTGATTATCCTCGTAGCCTGGTTTGCCTAGCAGGGCAAACATATTATTTTTGTATGCCTCAACTCCCGGCTGATCAAAAGGATTTACACCTAGCGTATAAGCGCTAATGGCGCAAGATTTTTCAAAAAAATAAATTAACTGCCCTACATGGAAAGCGTCCAATCTTGGTATCCCAATACTTATGTTTGGAACTCCCCCGGCCTGATGAGCCTTACTTGTAGCTATCCTCGCCTTTTCGTTGACAAAATCCAGACTCTTGCCGGCAATGTAATTTAAGTCGTCATCATTCTCAGCGTCTTTTGGGATAGAAATATCGGAAGAAGATTCTTCAACAAATAATACAGTTTCAAAAAGTTCTCTTTCCCCTTCTTGGATATACTGACCCATAGAATGAAGATCTGTCGTAAAATCGGCTGCCGCCGGAAAAATTCCCTTGCCTTCCTTGCCTTCACTTTCACCAAAAAGCTGTTTCCACCATTCAGCAAGATAGTGAAGTTTTGGCTCGTAATTGACCAATAATTCGATCTTCTTACCCTGCGAATAGAGATAATTTCGAGCTGAGGCATAGATATAGGCTTGATTATTCTCAAAGTCATCTTTATCATAATCAGCTTGTCCCGATGCAGCACCTGCCATCAACTGATCGATGTCGATGTCGGCAACAGCGATTGGTAATAGACCAACTGCAGAGAAGACAGAATATCGTCCGCCAATATTGCTGAGTATGGCAAATATTTTTTCCGACATCTTTTTCAGAGCGCCGTTTTCCCTGTCGGTCGTAACAAAAATCCTCTCCTTAGCTCCTTCTTTACCGTATTTCTTTTCGAGTATATTTCTGAAAATCCGAAAAGAGATTGCCGGCTCAGTGGTCGTCCCTGATTTTGAGATTACATTAATAGAGAAATCCTTGTCACCGATCACTTTGATTAAATCAGACAGATAAGATCCGTTGACATTTTGGCCGGCAAAATATATTTCGGGACTTGTTCTTTCCGCTTTAGAAAGGTTGTTATAGAAATTTGGCTTCAACGCTTCGATCACTGCTCGCGCGCCCAAATAAGAGCCACCGATGCCAATTACAATAAATACCTCTGAATTTGCCCGGATTTTCGAGACGGTCCTTTTTATTCTCTCAAATTCGTCTTTGTCATAATCGCTCGGCAGAGTAAGCCAACCGGTCATATGGCCAGAAGAACAAAGCTGTGCCCCAGCGGCTGCTATCTTTCCTTTTAATTCCAAAACAGGTAAATCACCGACAGATAGTTTTAAATCTTTCATAGCAATCCTTTGTTAATGTCTAAATAATAGCATAAACAAATCAATAACTGAAAATCCACCGTTTACGGTGGATTTTCATGTTTGTATAGATTATTGCTTTCTACTTTTTGCTTTCTTCGAGCTTTATCTTAACCTCTTTCTCTGAGCCCTTTGAGAGTACTTTTAAGGTTACAGTATCACCAACCTGATATTGCTGAATCAAATCAATGAGAGTATGAGTTTCATTGATTTTCTCGCCATTCACTTCAAGAATTATATCATTTTCTGTGAGTCCAGCTTTATCCGCCGGAGAGCCTGGAACGACCGCGAAGTCAGTCAGACCCTTACCTCTTTGGATAAGTGCTCCGTGATCCACAGGCAAACTGCTTTCCTTTGCGGACGTAGGAGTAATCTCAAAGTATCTTACACCAATATAGGGGCGTACAATCCGACCAGTTTTCTTAATACTATCAATAGCAGACTTGGCGGAATTTATTGGGATAGCGAAACCAATTCCTTGAGCGTTAGCAGCTACAGCGGTATTAATCCCGACAACCTGCCCAGATAGATTAACCAAAGGACCGCCGGAATTTCCTGGATTGATGGCCGCATCAGTTTGCAAAAGATTACTTAGAGTTTCAGCTGATTGACCGCCACTGTCCGAGGCCTCAATCTTGCGGTCTTTCGCTGAAATGACGCCAGCAGTAACAGTATTTTGAAATTTACCCAGAGCATTTCCAACTGCTACAACCCACTGACCAACTTTGAGCTGGTCAGAATCACCCAAATCAACGACAGGTAGGTTGCGGGCTTCTATTTTTATTACTGCCAAATCATTTATCGGATCGAGAGATTGCACCTTAGCATCATAGGTCTTACCGTCTTTCATAACGACGGCGTATTCAGCGCTAGTATCACTCACTACATGCTTATTTGTCAGAATTAAGCCGTCGCTAGTGATGATAAAGCCTGACCCTGATCCTTCAGCTTGATAGACTTGACCAAAAACATCAGTGACTGTTTTCTTGAGAGTAATGGAGACAACGGCGTCGGCGACTTTGTTCGTAGCGTCAATAATAGCGTTCGACTCCTCAAGAACAATTTTTTGTGTGCTTACGGTCGGAATAGTTAGTTTGTCCATCGAAATGCCAAGTTTTTTTGCCAAGGCACCGTTATTCTCCGAAAAAAGCAAGATGCCGGCGATTCCACCGAAAGCACCTCCCAGAAAAACGACAGCTACCATGATTGTAATTAGCACTAACTGAGCGGTTTTATTTTTTTTCATTTTATTTTGGTGTTTATCGAAATGATCCATCGAGGGATCTTCATATTCAATCTTGCACATGTATCTCCTATTTGCCCATCTTCTCAGAGACACTGTCGGCTGTCTCTTTGATTTTCTCTTTGGTTATTTCCGTACCCTCTTTGATTTTTTCTTTTGCCATGTTTGTGCCTTTTTCAATGAGTTCTTTGCCATCCTCGGCATATTCTTTGGCTTTGTCGCCAATTATTTTTCGTGTTTCCTTGCCGCTTTTTGGGGCAAAAAGAATACCTGCAACCGCGCCTCCAATAGCACCGATCAAAGCACCCAAGACAAACTTTCCTTGATTCTTAGCCATTTCATTCTCCTTTGTTTTTATTATCATTATTGTTGATTGCGCTTCTTATCTTCTTGACGATACCCAAAGAATAAATAAAGGCTTTGATTGCTTCTGACAAGCCTATGAACGATTCTTTAGCTTGACCGATTGTCAGATCTATCTCCTTGGCCCGTCTCTCCATGATTGAGGAAACATTTTTAAGATCAGAAAGAATGCCGTATGTTCGCCAGAGCACTGCGATCAGAAAAACACAAGCGATGATCAAAACGCTATAAAGAACTTCAAGTAAAATCACTGTCGTCATATGCTCTCCTTAGTAAGTAATAAGATTATTATATGCCAAAACTTAGAAGCGAACAACAGAAAAAAGCCCAATTAATTCTTTGGGTCACGATCAATTACCGTCCAACCGAGCATATTATCTACTCTTGAATTGGGTAATACATGTATCGCTCCATCTTTTGTTTGTATTCGAACTTTTCTCACATCAATTTTTTTAATAATACCTTCGATATCTCCGGCTTTTACCTTGTAGCCGACCTCGAAGTCTTTGTCGCGAGCTAAAAATAAGCCGGCAATAATATCGCTAGTGAGAGCAGAGCCGCCATTTGCCAAAGCAAATCCAAGCGCGACCAAAGAGCCTGATATTGCGATCGAAAGCCCTGACAAACCTAGCTGGTTCGTTAGCTGGGCTGCAAAAATGATCCACATTAGAACACTTGCTAGAGACGAAAGAAGAGAAGCCATCGCTCTGTTGATTTTTATGATACGGAATACCCGTTTCAACGCAAACAAAAGAATTCGGATAATAATGTAACCGATAATAAAACTCAAAATTAGCTCTGGTAATTTTGGCCAAAATTTCTCAAACAAATCAATAAATTTGCTTCCCAATTCGAATAACATCATCTCCTACGATGAAATATTTAGTTGTCTAACTTTTCCTTTAAGATAACACTGATTTCCTGAGGATTGGCTGAGCCTTTGGTTTCTTTCATTACTTGACCCATTAAGAAACCGAATAGCTGTTTTTCTCCTGCTTTGTAGCGCGAGACCTCAGCAGTATTATTAGTCAAGATTGTTTCAATAATAGATTCAATATTAATATCGCCTGAACCACTCGCATATTCAGCAAGGCATGAACTAATGTCTGTTT
>Ga0076283_114_pt1 | contig 11021 bp, 11 predicted proteins | sample RifGroF2_FD_67787 | JGI IMG/M metagenome (GOLD analysis project Ga0076283, IMG submission 67787) | Parcubacteria bacterium GW2011_GWF2_44_8 | reverse complement strand
TCCCAAAAAGTACTACTCATTGCTACCACCCGTGAAATGGCCGGAGCTTCCCAGATGTTGTTATTAAAAATTGGCACCGGTTGGAAAGAACTCTTAAGAGGATTCTCGGCGGTGTGGTAATGCCAAATCAGACAGTTAAAATAATCTGGATATAGAACGGTATCAATATCAAAAATAGAGACGATGGTTTGATTGTACTTAATTCCCTGTGGATCAAGGACCTCGACCCGAACACGCTCAGCGGCATATGAAGCATTAGATCCTTTACCGGCCATCTCACCTGGTAAATCTCCAGGGTGAACAGTGGTCACAAAGTGTCCAAAGTGACTGCCGTAACGCTCACGCATAGTCGCTCCAATTTCAGCTGCATGTTCGCCAGCTCTACCCTCTCCAGCAAGTACTACAATAATCTTCTTGGCGTCATAACGCACACGTGAAAGCGCCGCTAGACTCGCCTCAATAACTTCAGCTGGTTCTTTGTAGAACGGCAGAATAACCACATGATAAAAATCTTGGTATGGAAACCGCTCAATCATTGGCTGCCAATCTAGGGACATGTGGTGACGTAGTCGCTTCCAGTTGTAGCGGAGGTGGTATGAGAGAAAGGCAGTCTTAAGTACCCAGTAGAGCGCAAAGGCAATAACAAAGTAGGCAGCAACGAACGGAGCATAGACTGAAAGCAGCACCACTCCAATCAAAGTAGACCACGAAGCTAATCCCGGCAAGATTTCTAGGCAGCGATAAAAGAAACGGGCCCTACCTGATAGCTCAGTAGCACGACCAACGTGAAAATCCTCTCTCCTAGCGTACGGCAATAAATGGTTTTGCTCTCCTGCACTCATAAAATAGTATTGGTGAGTATATACCCAAAAGGCCAATAAATAAAGGGTTCTTGATGCGGGGGCGAAAGGGTCACTATCGGCAAACCAATAAACAAGGCCGCCCTCCCAATACCCTGTAAAAGAGGGTTAGACTTGGGCTAGCGCCCCTGGAGCGCACTCTTTTACAGGTATTGGGTGTGGAGGCCAGAGGTAGCATAGGGGTACCCTAGGTAAAACTAAAAGCCACCTGTATCTGCGATACAGTGTGGCCTCACTCGGTCATGGGTGCGCCAAGGCAGTAGCCTTGGCTAGAATCATAAAAAATGCCCAGGAAAATGAGTGAACTCATTCCTGGGCATTTTTTATGATTCTCCGCTCGCTTCACTCGCACCACTACCCTCGTGTCGGAGCCACCTGTCAGATTCGAACTGACGACCTACGGTTTACAAAACCGTTGCTCTACCAACTGAGCTAAGATGGCTTATTGATGTTGGTTAACTCTACTATACTTTGTTGTCTTAGGGTTTTGTAAATGTTTACAAACCGTTCGACAGTCCCCCGGACTGTCTCACCTCTCCCAACTGAGCTAAGATGGCTGTTTGTTTGCTGTTGCAAACGTGACTGCTATTATGCCTTTTTTCAAAAAATTCGCAACTTTTTTATCCGCGTTCCAGCTTCTTCTGCAGCAGCTTTTTCTTTTGGGTCTCAGTAAGCGCTGTAGAGGCTTTGTGGTCTGCTACCTGCCCGAAGTGTCCTTTGGGTGCAAAAAGGGTTTTCTTCTCAATCTTGAGCGTACGAGCGCGGTCACGATTGCGCATAAACGCCGCCTCAAGTAGATCATAGGTCCTAACCAAGCTAGCCAAGACGAACCTTAGCACCTTGTGAATACTGTAGTACCAAGAGAGTTTGATAATATGACGACCTAAGTACGTCAATTTACGCGACAACCAAGCCGTGATTCGAACCAAAATACTGTCGATAACATCTCGAACACCACCCAGGATTACCCGCTTACCACGCTTACTCTCGTACACAAAAAGGCTGGCACAAAGAATAAATAGCAACAAACTCAAAAGGAAAAATTGCCAGGTACCAAACATAGGTTACCTACTTGACTGAGAGACGAGAAATCTGAGCGATTGAAACGTTCTCACCAAACTTTTGAACAGCACCAGAAATCATATCCCCGATAGTTGTGTCCGGGTTCTTGATAAATGGCTGTTCCATTAGAATTTGTTCACGGAAGTATGACGCCATCTTTCCTTCAAGAATCTTTGCCCGCATCTCCTCTGGCTTATCTCCAACTTCAGTAGCAAATACCTCTTCAGCCTTCTTAAGAACCTCAGCTGGTACCTGATCCTTTGAAACATAAGTTGGGTTAGTTGCAGCTACTTGCATTGCAATCTCACGAGCCAAAGCTACGAACTCTTCGTTCTTCGATACGAAGTCTGTCTCGCAAGCGAGCAGCACAAAAGCTGCCACTTCGTTAGTGTTGTGTACGTATGAGCCAATAGATCCTGCGCCGAGTTCACGGTCAGACTTCTTCTCAGCCGCTTCACTACGCTTCTTCTTGAGAATAATAACAGCCTTGTCCATGTCACCCTCAGCTTCTTCGAGGGCTTTTTTACACTGCATCACTGAAATACCGGTCTTATCACGGAGTTCCTTTAATTGAGCTGAAGTGATTTCCATAGTTATAGAGTAGTTAAATGTTTTTATAGACAGAACAATTTTGTGGATAGTAATCCACCAACTTCCTTACAGTACGAGCTTACGCGCGTGGTGTACGTGGGCGGTAATCAGAACGAGGTGTTGTAGACACTGGACGTGGAGCTACTACCTTTGGTACGTAAGCAGCCTTCCCTTCTACGATTGCTGCTACTAGTTCCTAAGTAACATCCTTTACGTTGCAGTCAGAACTCATGATACCGATAACTGGAATATTCATGAATTGTGCTTCCTTGATTGCGATTGCATCATGACGTGGGTCAACAACCACCATGATGTCTGGAGTCTTGGTCATTTTACTGATACCAAAGAAGTTGTGATTGAGCTTAGTAAGCTCGCGTCCAAGTAGTAGACGTTCTTTCTTGGTGTACTTACGTTCTAGTTCACCTGACTCTTGTTCACGAACGAGTTCTTCCATACGGAAAATACGCTTCTTGATTTCAGAGAGGTTAGTAATCATTCCTCCGATCCAACGATTAACCACGTATGGCATTTCAGCCTTTATAGCAGCTGCCTTTACGTTTTCAACTACTTCAGTCTTGGTACCAACGAAAAGAATTGTCTTTCCGTTCATAGCCGCCTCCTTTACTACGCTCGAAGCTACGTTGATAAGTTCTGAAGTTTGTTCAAGGTTAAAAATATCATTACCTTCTTTAGTTCCAAAAAGAAACGGGGTAACGCTTGGATGACGACGACTCTTTTTAAAGCCGAAGTGGGCACCTACGCCAAATAGGCGTTCGATGAGTGATTGGTTGTTAGTTTGTGTTGACATAATTAATACTAAGCAAAAAAGCGCACTGCGCTTAAGCCTCGAGAGCTTATCATATATGAAAAACCTACGCAACTGCCATGGTTAGGAGGGCCAGCTGAGGCCATCACCTCCATAGCAGTTACTACTCTTCACTTCCCTCTACCCCTTCACCGCGAGAAAACGCTTTGAGTGCTTCAACTACTGGCTGTAGCTGTCCATTAGTAACAATCCCTTCAATATTATGCCAAGACACCTTAATTCGGTGGTCAGTAATACGGTTTTGCGGATAGTTGTAGGTGCGAATCTTTTCCGAACGATCTCCGGTACCAATCTGATCTTTACGCACTGCCGCATGTTTCATCGCCTCTTCTTCTTCATGGGCCGCCTCAAGTTTAGCCACGAGAATACTCATCGCTTTTTCGCGATTCTTGAGTTGAGAGCGCTCGGTCTGACTTCGTACCTCAATACCAGTTGGCTTGTGAACCAAGCGAACGGCGGTTTCCACCTTGTTTACGTTTTGACCCCCAGCTCCTCCAGAACGTGAAAATTCCATCTCAATATCACTAAGACTGATTTCAATAGTTGGCTTCTTGCGAAGTGGCAAAATAGCCACCGAAGCGGTTGAGGTATGAATACGGCCAGCCTTCTCAGTGACGGGGATACGTTGCACTCGATGTACTCCCGTCTCGTAACGTAAGTCGTCATAGACTTTATTACCAAGAATTTCAAAAACTCCTTCTTTGTATCCACCAGAGGAACTTCGAGACTCATTTTCCACCATTGTCGGCCAGCCTTGTTTTTCTGCATACTGCAAATACATCTGGGCTAGCTCTTCAGCAAAAAGGGCTGCTTCGTCGCCGCCAGCTCCAGCTCTCACTTCAAGCACCACCCCGTATGGCTTTTCATCTTCAACTTTAGCCGCTTCAGAAATTCGCTTCAATTCTTCATATAGACCCTGCTGCTGTTCAAGGTAGCCCTTGATTTCCTCTTCAGCCATTTCAGCCATTTCTGGTTCATCAATCGCTAGCTGCTGTGCTTCAGCCAATTTCCGTGTGACATCATCAAACTGACTCGCTGTAAATTGCGTTTTGTGGTTTTCGCGCCAGGCTTGTAATTCTTCTTCGTTGTATTCCATATATGTAAATCTATTGTACACAAAAAAACGCAAAAGACCGCCTCCTCAAATAATGAGAAGGCGGTCTTTATAGTTAACGCTTCTTACGCTTGTCAGCAGCTAGGGCCGCACGAGCCTTAAATCGCTCTACACGTCCAGCAGTGTCCATAACCTTCTCTTGTCCAGTAAAGAACGGATGAGAAGCACTTGAAACATCTACGTTTGCTAGTGGGTATTCATTTCCATCAGTCCATTTAGCAGTAGCGGTTGTAGCCACTGTTGAACCAACGAGAAAACGCTCGCCACTTGAGTTATCTTCAAAGATTACCAGTCTATAATTTTTTGGGTGAATATCAGCTTTCATATGTGCGGAACACTATAACAAATATGTATATTTTAGCAAGCTGCCGATACAAATGGGACGACTCTAGCTTCCAAGAACCTTAATGTCTGCATCTAGACGAGTTTTGCGATTCATTACCTGGTCGCCATAGAAAGCGTCGGCTGGGTTATTCGCCCCTCCCCAACCAGCATAGTAACGCAAAGCCGCCATACGGTTTCCAGCATAGGTACCGTTGGCACCGTTATCGCGCAAGAGTAGCGCAGTGGCGATGAAGGCGTCCTGATTATTAAATGGATTTGCTGCACTACCAGTACCATTCATACGTCGGATGGCGTCATCAGCCTGGCTATACACCCAGCCACTACCGTTGTTTACGATACCACCATAAACTGCCCAAGTAGATGGAATAAACTGAGAAGGACCCATCGCTCCTCCCCAACCATAACGTTCACCATTTGAAACAATTGGACAAGAGACTTGCTTTGAACGAGCGTCAAATCCAAGGATACCGGCAATTGCCACAAAGACTGGCGCATCGCGGTCCGGATGCATTACTTCCTTGCCACCACGAATGTCATTATAGATACAACTACCAAGGTTTGAACCGAGGTTGGTTTCTTGTTCAAGAATAGCCAAGATGAGGCCTGCCTCTACCCCTGTCTGTTGTGACGCGTACTTAGCCAAAGCTACCGCATCTGGGAACGGAATACCTCCGCCTCCACCAAGGAGGTCAAAGAGCTGACTTCGCAACTGGGCGGCGGTTTTTTGTTGTGACTCAAGTAGTTGCTGATACACTTCCTCTTCTCCTTTTGTTACTGTAAGGATCTGTTCCTTCTCCCGCTCCTTTCGTTCAATTTCTTTCTTTTGGAGCTCCTGGATACGACGCATCTCAGCTTCAGTTTCTTGTTTGGTAGCAAGCTGATCTTTTTGAGCAATGGTATCTGTCTTGATGCCATGCAAAATCTCAAGCGACTCATTAAGAGATTCTTTAAGTGAATTAAAGGTCGCCACATCAGTAAAGAACTCTGAGAAGCTTTGGGTACTGAGCATCACTTCCACTAGTGAGTAATCCGCTATGAGCGAAGACTTACGCACCAAGTCTGCTAGCGACTCCCGTTGCTTCTTAGATTTGTCTTCAAGAATTGAAAGCACCACTTCCTTCTCGCCAATTTGATCAGATAATTGAGTAATGGCCACAGAACGAGCGTGAATACCAAGCTGGGCTTGTTTGATTTCGCCTTCAATTAGAGAGATGTCTCGCTCAAGAGACTGGCGCTCCAATTGCTTGTCTTCGACCAGACGGCTCTGGGTCAAAATTTGTCGTTCAACGTTTTGAAGCTCAGCCTCAAGCCGTGCCCTTCTTTCAATCTCAGTTTCCGCCATAGCGAAAAACGGACTAAAGGCAGACACAAAAACAAGGCTCAAGGACAAAACGTATTTCATTGATTTAGTATACCAAATTATTGGAGCTCATCACAAATATAACCGCACAACAGAGCCGTTTTGTCTAAGAGAATAAAGCCTCTTAAACAAAACGACTTGCTTGGCTGAACTAACACTAAAAATCTGGCTGCAAAAAGCTTGTCACTCGTCGACAGAGGTATCTATGCCTCCTCGTGCCGCACTTCTTTCGCTCAGATTTTTAGTGTTATTTCTAGCCATTCTATTTGTGAAGAACTCTAAAAACAGAAAACCCCACGCCAAAGGCGCCGGGTTTCTGTTCTAATTTTTGAACGTAGCTTGAGAGCCTTTTCACAAAGCTTAGCTACGAGGCACGACCAAACGAAAACATGAGGCGTATTTGATATACGATGAATGTTTGAGTGAGGGAAGTAACAAAGTAGATAAGTTTTGTGGATAGGCTTGTTAAGCAGCTGCTTCTTCCTCCTCAGTCTTCCCCTTCTTTTCTACTTCAATATCCTCTACTGACATTGGAGCCTCTTCTACCACTTCTTCCTTAATTACTTCAACGAGCGCAACCATGACAGTTTCATCATCAGTAATCTTTACTCCCTTCGGACACTTAATGTCTGAAACATGGATGGTATCTTCGAGTGCAGCTAGTACCTCAAGGTCAACGTCGATGTGAGATGGTAGGTCAGCTGGCTTACAAGTAATGTGAACTTCGTGAAGAACCTTGTTGATGACAGCGCCAAGCTTTGTTACTGGAGCTTCACCAATAAAGTGTAACGGTACGTGAGTGGCCATTTCCTTTCCTTTTTCAATAACGTAAAAGTCGACATGGACAATTCCACCCTTAATTGGTGAAAAGACAACTTCCTTCACAAGCACCTGAACTGGTGCTTCAAGTCCTTGTAGCTCGATAATAGTTGATTCTCCAGCAGTCTTAAATGTCTTTTCAAATTCTTTCTTGTTTACAGAAATTGATGTAGCGGCAAACTTTGGACCGTACACAACAGCGGCAATCTGATCAGCGGTTTTGGCTTCTAATGATTTTGAACGTGGTTGTATGGGTAATATTACTGTCATATGTGTAAACGATACCACAAGTCGTGACAGCACGCACTACTCCCCACTAACGCGGAGTGAGGCCAGAGCCAAAGTGCTACAATCATATATATGTCAGAACAAGAACAATATGATTTCGTGGCAATCGGTGACATTGTCATAGATGCCTTTATTCAACTAAACAAAGATGCTGCGGACGTGAGTCAGGACATGGACACAGGACGAATGACCCTCCATATGCCTTTTGGAAGCAAGCTTCCATACGACGAAGTAGACGTTATTAATGCTGTTGGTAATTCACCTAACGCCGCTGTTTCAGCTCACCGTTTGGGCCTAAAGTCTGCTCTCGTAACCAACCTCGGACAAGACCGAAATGGTAAAGACTGTCTTGAAGCCCTCCGAAATGAAGGAGTCCACACCGATTACGTAAAATTGCACGAAGGTAAAGCGACTAATTATCACTACGTCCTTCGCTACGGACCAGAACGAACCATCCTTATTAAGCACGAGAAATTTCCGTACAGTTTGCCAGATTTCCAAGTACCACCTCGCTATCTATACTTCTCTTCTATTGGTGAGCATGGACTACCATTCCATTTTGAAATCGCCAATTATGTTAAAGAGAGTGGTTCAAAGCTAGTCTTCCAACCAGGTACATTCCAAATTAAACTTGGCTACGAAGCCCTCAAAGAAGTGTACGCTGTAACCGAAATCTTCTTCTGTAACAAAGAAGAGGCACAAGAAATACTTGGTACTGACGAACAACATGTCCCTACCCTACTACGTAAATTCAAAGAACTTGGACCGAAGTTGCCAGTGATTACCGACGGCCCACACGGCGCTTACGTTGTAGACGAAAACGACCAAGCTTGGCATATGCCAATGTACCCAGATCCAGCTGATCCAGTTGATCGTACTGGTGCCGGTGATGCCTTCGCGTCTACCTTCACGGCCGCCATTGCTCTAGGCAAGACGCCAGCCGAAGCCCTAACTTGGGGACCAGTAAACTCAATGTCAGTAGTGCAGTATGTTGGAGCTCAAAAAGGTCTTCTTTCTCATGATGAATTACAGAAGCATCTCGATAATCGTCCAGCAATATACGAAGCCAAGAAAATTGATTAAAAGAGCTAAATACAAAAAACCGCTGAACTAAAAGTTCAGCGGTTTTTTTATTTTGATATCTAAATTTAAATTGCTTTCTTGGCCGCAGCTACGATAGCATCTACCCCCATACCATAATGCTCAATCAGTTCTTCTGGTTCGCCAGATTGACCAAACTGGTCATCAACTCCGACTCGTACAATCTTAATTGGAGATACTTCACTTAGGTACTCAGTTACTGCACCGCCCAAACCACCGGCTCGTTGATGCTCCTCCACCGTCACTAGTCCAGTATGCTTCTCAGCTAATGCCAAAAGCGCCTTAGTATCGAGAGGTTTAATAGTTGGCATATGGAGTACTGTTGCCCCGATTCCAGCCGCCTCAAGCGCTTGTGCGGCCTTGAGCGCATTGAAGAGCAATGTACCGGTTACCACAATACCGACTGAGGTATCTGAATCGGCAGTTTTGGTGTACATCACCTCAGCTTTACCGATTTCAAATGGAGACTCAGCGGTAGTAACTACTGGAGTATTACTACGCCCGACCCGAATATAAACTGGACCGTCATACTTAGCAGCTGCCAGTGTAGCCTTGCGAGCCTCATGTACATCAGCTGGTGCAATCACCACCATGTTTGGCACTACACGCATGAGTGCAATATCCTCAATCGCTTGGTGAGTTGCGCCATCAGGACCAACAGACACGCCAGCGTGTGCACCAATAATTTTTACGTTACTTTGATTGTAAGCAATAGTGGTTCGAATCTGCTCCCAGTTTCGACCTGGTGAAAACATCGCGTACGAAGCGATAAACGGCACCTTCCCCATCGCTGCCATACCTGAAGCCACTGAAGCCATGTTTTGTTCAGTGATTCCAACTTGGACAAATCTATCTGGAAAAGCTTCAGCAAATGGCAGAGTACGAGTTGATTCAGTTAAGTCAGCAGCTAGAGCCACAATATTCTTGTCGCGCTTACCAGCTTCTACCAAACCTTCCCCATAGCCGTTGCGACTAGGGACTTTCTGCATGTCTGCAGTATCAAACGCTTTGTCTAAATGTGGTGCTAACATACAATTATGAAATATCTTCTTTGGCGATGATTCCTGCCAAAGTTCGGAGCTTCTCGAGCGCTACGGCAGCCTGTTTGTCTTTTGGAATTCTGTCCTCAGGACCTTTACCTGGAGGATTGCCATGCCATCTAAAGTCTCGCTCAAATACATCAACTCCCTTAGACGCAATAGTATGAGCGATGATGAGTGACGGCTGACTATATACGGCTTGCGCTTTACCAATAGCATCGTTAATAGCTCTTATATTGTGCCCGTCTACTTCTTGCACATCAAAGTTAAAGGCTTCGAATTTTGCAGCCAAAGGCTCAAGCGGCATGATGTCTTTGGTATAACCATCAATTTGGATACCGTTTCGATCAACAATCACAATCAGGTTGTGGAGTTTTTCTTTACCAGCCTGGAGGGCTGCCTCCCAAATCTGTCCTTCGTTAAGCTCCCCATCTCCAGTGAGACAGTAGATGTACTTTGAGGAGTACGGGTTATCGATACGTTCTGCCAAAGCCATACCAACAGCCTGGGACAGACCTGAACCTAGAGGACCTGAGCTTGTCTCAAGTCCTGGTAGTGCGGTGCGGTGCGGGTGGCCCTGAAGGCGTGAACCGAACTTACGCAAGGTTAACAATTCTTCAATCGGGAAGACTGGACAAATGTGTCCATTAGACAAAATGAGTCGGTCACGCTCTGACCAATTTGGATTCTTTGGATCATGCTGCAATACCTTGAAGTATAGGAGCGTCAGAATGTCTGCCATCCCGAGCGGACCAGCGGTGTGACCACTACCGGCCACAACCAACATTTCAATAATACTCTGACGAATCTGGTTCGCTTTGAGTTCCAAAAATTGTACTTCTTTTGAGGTAAGATAATGCATAAAATAACACCCCTAGTATAACAGTCGTACGCACTGATGCGTAGCCTCCGTTGTTAGTTAATAAGCGCTGATAGCTCAGCGTGAGCCGCCTTAGGGTCAACGGCCGCTACGATAGCTGAACCACAAATAAATCTATCAGCGCCAGCTTCTGCCAAACGTTTAATAGTCTTGGCATTAACACTTCCATCAATAGTGATTGGTAGATTAGGAAACGATTGTTTGAGTTCCTTGATACGATCAAGTACCCGCTCATCAAACGGCTGTCCTTGGCTACCCACCTTGGCAATACCCATTAGTTGCACATAATCAGCCACATCAAGGTACGGGAGCAACGTCTCAATCGGCACGTCATTATCAGATGCTATACCAACAGAGATTTTGGCGGTGGTCACAAATCTGGCAAACGCCTCGACCCCGATTGTATCAGTATGAAAAACAAGCATGTCAGCCCCAGCAGCGAGCCATGAGTCAGCCGCTGTGAGCGGGTCTTTAACCATTAGATCTACCTCGAGTGTATAGATATCTGTAGCCTGTTTTATTTCGCGTGGACTGCCAGCTGGTTCATATGGCCATGACACGTGTGGTACATACTGCCCATCAACTACATCCAAGTGCAGCTCCGGCGAAAAACTAAGTCCAAGTGCAAACACCCGGACTTCATCAGCAGTTTTGGGGATTATAGCTGGTACGATGGGAATCATTTATTGGATACGAATTCGTCTAGTAATATGTTCAATCTTTTGATTACGACGT
>Ga0076283_135_pt1 | contig 11045 bp, 11 predicted proteins | sample RifGroF2_FD_67787 | JGI IMG/M metagenome (GOLD analysis project Ga0076283, IMG submission 67787) | Parcubacteria bacterium GW2011_GWF2_44_8 | reverse complement strand
GCCCCTACCCCAATTCCATCACCATATTTATCATTCTTTAATACCAAAAAACATATGGCTCCAATTGCATTAGCCCTCATCTTGATGCTGAGCACCACTGGTGTGGTTGCTGCTTCAAACGATGCCCGCCCAGGAGATACTCTCTTTTTAGTAGATCAAACTGTAGAAGACGTTCGCTTGGCTCTAGCCAGTAACGACTCTAAAACTAGACTGGAAGCACAGTTTGCTGCAGAGCGCCTACTTGAACTTAGTTCAATTCTTGAAGAATCAGTAAACAAGAGTGCCACTGCCTCAGCTAGTACTACCAGTAGTTTTGAAGCTGAAGCCGATGTCTTTACCGATGTCACGATTGTTAAAGTAGAGATTAATGACCGTAAGACAGTGTTTGCTACAAACGCCAAGACTCGTGCTGAGATTGTGGCCGAAATCAGTGCCCGCTACGGAATACTAGCTGCCACTGTTGAAGCCGAGCTTGATTTTGAAGTTGAGGACCGAGCTAGTCGAGATGAAGAGCGAGACACATTGACCATCTCACAAAAAAACGAGGTCCGTGTAAATGACGCTGTAGCCATTACCCTTGGCTACGTACTCAATGGTTCATTCGGAGATGATGAGCGCGAAGACCTTCTTGAGGAGCTTTCACAATTAATTGACGGTGTACCAGTAAAACTAGATAACGACCGTTTACGTATCAAAGATACCAATACTTGGGTAGAGGTCCGTACTGATGATGATGACAGTCGTGTAGAAATCCGAGACGGCAACGACCGAATTCGTATCCGTGAAAAGGATGGAGAAATCCGCATCGATACTAAGGGTGCATGGGATTACCTATTTGATGACGAAGATGATTCAAACGACCATGATGACGATGAAAACGACGATCGTGATGAAGATGATGACCGAGACGACAATAGCCGAGATAACAGCTCAGCATTTGAAGCCGAGGCAGATGTCTTTTCTAACACTACTATCGTAGAGGTTGAAATCAATGACCGAAAGACGGTGTTTGAAACTAGTGCCAAGACCAGAGAAGGTGTAGTACTTGAAATCATGAGTCGATTTGGAGTAGCACGAGCCACTGTGGAAGCAAGTCTTAACTTTGAGGTCGAAGACCGAGCTAGTCGAGACGAAGATGAGGATGACGAAGATGAAGATGATCGGTTCATTAATGTCAGCACTGGCCTACAGCTAAACGTTGGCGATGATGACAATCGTGAGGATGAAGACGAGGACGACCGTGATGAAGATCGTGAAGATGATGAGGAGGATGAGGATGAGGATGAAGACGAAGATGATGAAGATGACGAAGATCGCGAAGATGAGGAGGATGATGAAGATGAGGACGAAGATAGCGACTAATTAGTCCTGATACATAACCCAAAAGGCCAAGTGCGCAGCGCCTGGCCTTTTGTGTTTTCCCCCTCTTTTCGCACTAAATTCCAAAATCATGCGTATAAATAAGCATATAAGCTTAATTTTCATCATGACCACCTTTTTTACCGCCCTCAAAACCTACCGCTGGCACCTGCTCGCTTTACTGATTTTTGCTGGGGGATCCTACTTTTATTTAAATAACACCTCTGGCTCAGAGGAAGCAGCGGCCTCTTTTTACGTAGTGAGTACAGTTGATCGTGGTGAAGTAACGTCAGGAATTGAAACCACTGGCGAGATTATCGCCGCCCAAAAACTGGACATAGATGTGTACAAACAGCTAAGTCGCATCGATACCGTCAATGTTACAAACGGCAGTCATGTTGAAGCTGGTGGCGTAATGTTTTCTTTTGATAAAAGTGACACCTATGCCGACACCCGTTCTGCACAGGTAGCTGTCGCCGAAGCTGCTCTCAATCTTGAAACTGAACAAAAAAGCTCTACTGACCCAAACACACAAATCCGTACCTTAGAAAACCAAATTATTGGTTTTCAGAAAACTATTACCGATGCTACCACCGACCTAAAAGAAGCGTATATAGATTTTCTAAATACCAACCTTGAAGTTGAGCCGACAGCAGACAGATACGCTGAACAATCCGATCGTAGCTACCCCACTCTCTCTGGTCGTTATGTGAGTGAAGTTGAAGGCACATATACAGTCGATGTCTATGCCTCAGGCGGCAGCTCTGGCTACTCTTTCCGCGTCAGTGGTCTAGAGAATAAAGTCGACACGATTATTTTTGGCAAGGCGATAGACCTTGGTACTCGCGGACTCAAAATTACTTTCCCAGAGACCAGTAAGTCTGGAGACAAATGGGTAATTGATATTCCAAACGACACAATTGCCACTTACCAAGAAACAAAAACTGATTACCAAACCACTGTCACTAATCTAGAAAAAACTATCCGCGACGCGCAAGTAAGTATAGAAAACGCCACAACCGAACTCGCCACCCTCAAGCGTACCGACACTACTACTTACCGTGACCTAGGAGTACAGCAAGCTGAAGCGAGTCTACAAGAAGCGCAGCAGCGCCTCTCCCAAAACTATGACATCGTCCAAGAGCGAGACATCGTAGCTCCCTTCTCTGGCACCGTTGAAGGAATGGAAAACGTCGTTGCTGGTGCTACACCAACTGGTGGTGAAAGTGACACCATAAATCTCGGCACCCTGATCTCCGATGAGTTCCTTACCACTTTCTCACTTAGTGCTACCGACATCGCCAAAGTTAAAATTGGTCAAAAGGTAAAAGTCACTGTTACTTCGTTTAGTGAACAACCGGTCTTTGAAGCCACCATTACCGAAATCAGTTCCCTACCTGAATCAAGTGGTGTAGCTCAATATGAAGTCCGTGCCAAGCTGACCTATGACCGCACTACCGCCAGTCTAGTACTTCGAGAAGGTATGCTCGCTGATATTGAAGTGGTAGAAAAAGAAAACCCTGATGCACTCCGTGTACCAACCTCTGCCATCACTTACGAACAAGGCGTTCCTAAAGTGACGATGGTCGACAGCTTAACTGAAGAACAATCTGCTCAAGTAGCCCGCATGGGTATTGTCCGTACCGACACGACTCCTATTACTACCTACATGGTCGAAGTGAAGCTTGGTATTGTCGGGCAGTACTACACCGAAATTGTTAGCGGGGTCGATGAAGGCGACATGCTTGTAACTACTTCAAAGACCGATACGGCGACTGAATCAGTGGTCGGACAGGCTGGCTTTGGTCCTGGTCGCAACGCCTCCCAAGAGCCACCGGCTGACGCTCCTACCCCTAGTGAATAGCCACATATGTCTACCTCTACCCCAAATGCGGTGGTTGCTTTAGAGCATATTCACAAAAGCTTTTTCCTGGCCGGCGGCCTTGAAGTACCAGTCCTACATGATGTCTCACTAACCATCTTTGAGGGAGACATGATTGCCATCCTTGGCCCATCTGGCTCAGGAAAATCCACCCTCATGAATATTATCGGCGGACTTGATATAGCCACTAGCGGCAACTACTTTTTTGAAGGCAAAAATATCAGTCACTTTACCGAAGATGAATTAGCTGAACTTCGCTCCACCAAAATCAGTTTTATCTTTCAGTCCTTTCATCTCCTCCCAGGCAAGACGGTCTACCAAAACGTAATGCTGCCACTTTTGTATCAGCGCTCTTTTACTGGAGACTACGACGAGTATGTCACTCATGCTCTTAAGCGTGCTTCACTAGAGGAAAGTCATTGGCACAAACGACCCAACCAGCTCTCCGGCGGACAGCGACAACGAGTGGCAATTGCGCGTGCCCTAGTAGCTCGCCCGAAACTGCTTCTAGCTGATGAGCCGACCGGTAATCTAGACTCCAAGACTGGAGACAATATTATTGATGCACTCCGTTACCTCAACACTGAATACGGCACCACCATTGTTATCGTGACTCACGATGATTCTCTTACCGAAGTAGTCGACCGTGTTATTACTATCAAGGACGGTGAAGTTGGTGAAATCAATAACCAAACCACTATATGAAAACCCGCTTTCTAATTTCTGAATCACTCCAAGCACTGCGCAGTAATTTACTCCGTTCACTTTTGACGATTGTCGGTATTGTGGTGGGTATCTTCTCAGTAACCGCCATGCTCGCACTTGGTGAAGGACTGTCCGCCAATGTGATGGATCGCTTTAGTTCTTTTGCTCAAGGCGACATCACCATCTCGGGCGAAATCGCTCCGAGCGACTTCACCTGGATTGCCGAGCAACCATATGTTGCCCACTCACTCGCCCTGGCGCAGATAAATAACTCTACCGTCATCGCGGCCAATACCGACTTCTCCCCCACCATCCAAGTTGCCATTGGTAACTACGCTGAAGTCCAAAGCTATACCTTAGTCTCTGGTGAAGTGTTTGATTTCACCAACCGCAACTTTGATGAAGCAGTAGCAGTAGTGTCTGATGGTTTTGCCGAAGCAGTCAGTGAAGAAACTGGGCAAGCTGTACTTGGTGAAGACATCACAGTCAGTGGACAAACTTTCACCGTAATTGGTATTATTGAATCAAGTTCCATGAGCTTTACGCGCGGCGACGGTGTTATCTTGGTTCCGTACCACAAAGCCATTGGCACCCTCACCAGCAGCAAAAACTTTTCATCCGTTGCTATCCTGCTTGAAGACGCCAGCTACTTTGAAATAGCCGGGCAAGCCATTCTCAAATCACTTAATGCTTCACGCCAACTTGCGGCCGATAGCGAAGATGTATTTAGTGTCGAAACCTCACAGTCATTTATCGAAAGTGCTGAAGAAACCACCCAAATGATTAGTGTCTTTCTTGGTATCGTCGGCGGGATTGCGCTTTTTGTGGGAGGTATCGGTACCATGAACATGATGCTTACTACTGTAACTGAACGCACACGCGAGATTGGTCTCCGCAAAGCGGTTGGAGCGCGTGATCGTGACATTATGCTTCAGATACTAGTTGAGTCTGTTTCCCTCACTAGCCTTGGTGGACTACTCGGTATCATGCTTAGTCTTGGCGCCGCCAAGGTCGCCAATACTATCTTTGCTGATAGTGAAATTATTTCAGTCCTGGTAAATACCGAGGTGATTATACTAGCTGCTTTTGTCTCCTTTGCAGTCGGTATCATCTTTGGTCTCTACCCTGCTCGCAATGCCGCCAAGCTTCAGCCAGTGGATGCGCTACGGAGTGAGTAATTAATAAATCAAACAAAACCACCTACATACGTAGGTGGTTTTGTTTATTGAAGTTTCTAAATAATGCTAAAATTTATACATGGAAAAGCACAAAATCTACACCATGAGCTTTGCGAGAGTGTATCCCTTGTACATCACCAAGGCCGAGAAAAAGGGCCGTACCAAAGCTGAAGTAGACAAAATCATTCGTTGGCAGACTGGCTATAGCCAGAAAGAGCTCAACGCTCAGATAAAGAAGTCCGTGGACTTTGAAACCTTCTTTGCTAAAGCTCCCCTACTTAATCCGTCACGGAAGTTAATTACTGGCGTCGTCTGTGGTGTTCGCGTCGAAGAAATTCAAGATAAGCTCATGCAAGAAATCCGCTACCTCGATAAGCTAATTGATGAGTTAGCCAAGGGACGGCCCAAATGCGAAAGCATTTGGGCCGGCCTTTTGTGCTCTCGCCAGGAAGTTCGGTCACGAATCACTAAGTATATTTGTTCGTCTCCGACTCCAAATCTACTTAGTGTTCTCGACCCCAGCTCGCTTGCCTAGGGCATCGCTCCGCTTTTCGATTCCTGACGAACAGTCTCCCAGACTGTTCTGCGAGAGCAAAACAAAAAGCCCCTAAAGGGCCTTTTGATTTTGTGCTCTCGCCAGGAATCGAACCTGGAGCGCTGGTACCGCAAACCAGCATTTTATCCATTAAACTACGAGAGCAAGTGAGGGACTAAAAGAAAGCTCGCTTGCTTTTATGTTCCGAACGCAGCTCTCGCCAAAATTTTCGTAGAAAGATTTTGACAGTAGAGCGAACGTTTTCTCTTTGTTTCCAAAGGCGGTACCGCGAGGTAAAGTCGAAGGGTGAAACACCCCTACCTTTCTTCGCCCCAGCATCATACATCAAAATCCAAATTTTTCCAGCACCTTGAACATCAGTGGTTCTTCGAGTAGTTTCTCTTCAAGTTTACCGCCCATAATGTCTTCAATATCATCAATGTATTCTGCAGGAAGTGGTATGACAATTATTGGCATAAAACGTCGTTTTGAGAGCACTAGTAGTTGTGGGCCATGTTCGTAATCCTCGTCCACGTGGTAAGCCTCTAGGGTCGAATATGGGTATAGTTGGTCATCTACTCGTATTCCTCGCACTGAGACTGCAAAAGGGATGACACGGGGCTTTTTGGCCGCTGAGACGGCAAGTGCTCCCCCAGCCACTCCAACCAGGAGCGCAAAAAGAACGTTATTAAATAATACCGCCGCAATGATGAGCGAGCCGAGAATGATTGCTAGCACAAGGTACCAGTCCGCCTTCTTTTCGGTATAGACGTATTCTGGGGCTTCCCATGTGACAGCTCTAGGTGTTTGTTCCATTACAAAAATTGTATCACAGAAAGAGTGTACTTTTTGCAGGTTATTTGGTAGTATCTGTTGCTAACGGGCTTTGACCTGATGGAAGTGGTCCTTAAAGTTAGAGTGTCACAATTGAATAAATATGGAGAGATGGCTGAGTGGTTGAAGGCGGCAGTCTTGAAAACTGTTAGGGGTGAAAGCTCCTCGAGGGTTCGAATCCCTCTCTCTCCGCAAAGCATGGACACCTTCAGGTGTCCTTTTGCTTTGTGGAGGGAGAGAGCAGCTTTTCGGAGAAAAGCGTTGCGAGGATTCGAAGCCCGATTGAGCTAGATTTGAGTTTACGAAAATATGGCCAATTGGGGTACTGAACATGTAATGTTCGAATCCCTCTCTCTCCGCAATAAAAAGCACCCATTTGGCTGGGTGCTTTTTATTGGTCAGTTTTAAAACAACCTCCCATTAAAGAACTTTTTTGGTTAGCAATCTAACGCTAGTACTATGCCGAGATTGGAGCTTAATTGTTACAACCGAAATTTTACTAGTTGGTCACAGAATGCCCCGTGGCGTGAGCCGGGGGGATTACGCCGCCGGATGTTTTTACTTTTTCTTAAGTGACTTAACTTGAGTCTCAAGTTTTTTTATTTGTAGTTCCAATTTATGAGTTCTTCCAGTAAGCAACTTTTTCATTTCTACAGTGTGAGTGACTAGAGTTTGAGCCATAGACATTATGCTGGTCACATCCTCCATCGCTAGCATAATAATCGGCGGAAATAACTCTGAGGTAGTTTTGTCTTTTGAATAGATATGCCTAGCGTTTAGAATCATTGTTTTCTGACCAACAGCTGGAAACTTGTGATCAACTTCAAATCCTTTAAAAAAGGTATTTTTAGGGAGAATGTCTTCTAGCAAGTCACGCAGCTTTGGTATATCCCACTGTCCATTACCTAAATCATAAACAAGCTTACCTTCTGTATCGGCGGCAGTTACTTGGAATAAAGAATAGAAGGCTTCATTGGCAGCCAGTACTTTGAGTTTTTTGTCCAAAATCAACACCGGCTCCCTTAGTACATCAACTACAGTTCTAATATATGTCCAACTCTCTTCCCAAAATTCATCAAAAAAATCAGACCCTATATGTCTAGATGACTTGCTGACGCTTTTTTTAGTATTAACTGTTTTCATATGACCAATGCCGCAACTGGAGATAAATTATTACAACAAGACAAATTGTAATAATTAACGCGCCAGAACGGCTCTCTAAGGTAATGAGCCATTTGTTTGTAGTTATGAAAACAAGTATTGTGATAATTGTTGTTTATACTTTGGCATACTTACTTTTTGCCTGTGTCGAATCACACCATTTTCCGGTTACGTATACTGCCGTCAATCTGGTTATGCCAACCGAAACAGTAGTTACTACCTCTCCTCTGGCCCCAGCTCCCATCTCACTTACTATCCCTAGCATCGGGGTATTGGCTAAAGTTCAGCCGGTAGGACTAGCCTCGGATGGATCGGGTGAAATGGCCCCGCCTTCTAACTTCGTAGATGTTGCTTGGTATAAAGACGGGACAGTTCCGGGAATGAATGGGAATGCCGTTATTGCCGGACACCTAAGCGGAAAAAAGGTACCAGAAGCAGTTTTTTATGATTTAAAGAAACTGGTGTTGGGAGACGAAATCCTAGTGACTGACGAAAGTGGCGCCACCCTAACATTTAAAGTTACGGCCGTGAAGTCATTTAAGCATACAGACCCCGCCGATGAAGTATTTTTAGGAGACAGCACTGCCGCTAGACTAAATCTAATTACCTGTGCTGGAACTTGGCTGCCAGGAGTCAGTCTGTTTGAAGAAAGGATAGTTATCTTTTCTGAGCTAGTCACTACTGAATAAAATTTAAGTTTATAAAAACCCCGTCTTTTAAGACGGGGTTTTTATTTCACTCTAGAGTTATTACTCTAAGCAATCCACCATTTCCGCGTAGCCACAACAACTGCAGCTAGAAGTATGGTCAGGGTAACGAGTACTTTTACAGGGACGCTCGTATCATCTGCCATAAATCCGGCATTAGGGAAAGCTGGCGACTCTGTTTGAGCTTGAGCGAGGGTACTCGCGGCGCCGAGAACGGCTCCGTCTGGCGATGATCCTGATGAGGATCTATTACTTCGCCCCCCACTACTGCTACTGCCACCAGAGACACTTCCAGAAATAGTGTTGGTGCCAAGCACCTCTCCTCCGACCGTGCCAGCAGCTTGTGATGTGCTTGCGGTATTGGAAGAAAGTGTACCAGTAACCTCTGATGCACTTGCAACTGACACGGCAATGCCCATACTCAATGCAAGAAACGCTAGAAACTGGACACTAATTATCTTTGTAGTCATATACGATGTTAGAACTTAAGGATTAGTTAGATTGTACTCCGTATGAAGTTGTGTAAGAGCCGTTTGGAGTACCAGCTGGTACAGCGACTTCTACAGTTACCTCAATTTGTCGACCAGCCATTACTGGGTCCAAGTCTCCATCCATGTGGAGAGCTGGAGCTGAATAGACATTGGCTGCAGTAAGCAAGATTGTTGCTCCACCGTTATCAGCTTGAGCAGAAGAGATTCTCATGTTGTTTGCAACAGGAATGGTTCCACTTCCCTCAGTTCGTAGCCAATCACTAAACTTCATTGAGATATCTTCCTCACTTGAAGGAGCAGTGATGTGGAATACATATTCCCATCCATCAGTGAAGGTACCATTAGCTGTGGCTGATGTATCAATCATTTCAATTGAAGTTACTTCTAATACTCCATCAGAACCAACCACTTCACCACCAATCTCACCAGAAGGATTTGAACAGTCTGTGTTCCAGACAATTACATACTTGTTGGTTTGAAGGTTAGTAAATGACGGTTCAGTCATGGTAGGAGTAGCCGCGATTGCAGCTGCTCGTGTATCACCAGTAGTGTAGCCCTTAAGTGCGTACGGCTCTCCCGTATCGCACTGCGCCCCTACTACAGAACCATTTACCTTTTCTTTGGTTGAATAGTCTGCACCCATGGTCATATCAGCAGTAACTGCTTGATATGGGGTAGTGTTTGTTTCGCTAAGGACATAGTTACCAGCACCAGCGCCGATATTTTCAGCATCCCATGTTGAGTACATTGGGAAATCTGAATTATCAGCAGAGGCAGCTGTAGCCATAGTGCCGTTTACGAATTTTTCAACTGTAACTTTTACTGTGGTAGTAGCTGTTACTGGATCTGGGTAGATGGTAGTTGGATCTCCTGAGAGATTAGTATTCTCTGCAGTTACTGTTTTACCATTTTCCAAAATCACAGTTGCCACTACTTTTGTAGCCGGAACACTTTGACCATATTCACTCTCGCGAGCATTGGTCCAGTAGCCATCAGTTACGTAGTCAAAGTCTCCAGACACGTCAAACGGTGAGGAAATTTGATTTCCAATTATTTCATCACCAATCTTTTCAGTTCCAGTATTTGTCTGAAGAAGTGTGTCTCCAGCGAATAACTGTACGATTACAGACTGAGCGCCAGAGAAAGTAGCGTTAGTTAATCCAAATCCAGCAGAGTACCCCTTAAGGATTCCTAAACCAGTATCGTAATTAACAACACCAAAGTCCTCAGCGGCCAGACTGCCGGCCGGAGATGCATTTCCTTCCGTAGAAGTCCATGAACCTGAGCGGTCGCCGCCGTTATAGTTGTCAGTCCAAGTACCTGACATAGTTCCGTCTTCAGCAATAGTACCTACTACATGCATAGTAGTTTGTGGAGTTACAGCGTCAGGAGTAGCTGTATAGTCTGCTAGAAAGTCGATGGCATTACCAACAACCATTCCAGAAGTTAACACCCAAGTGTATACATTACTGCCAGCGGGACTACCACCGTTTCCAGTTAAGTCTCCGTCCTCATCTTGAGTCAGCGACAGATCGTGTAGATAGTCGGTACCTTCGTAATCGACAGCTATCACGTACTCCCCCGTCACGTCCCATGTAGTGGTCACCGCAACCGCTGGCATAGTAAATGCAAACGGTAGCATGAGCACAGATGCGCCCATAAACATACTTACAATTTTTTTAAACATAATTTTATTTAATTAGCTCTTTAATAACTTTCCTTTTCGGCTTCGGTAGTGCGAGGCCCAGATGGGTTCTCTTTAGGAGGAGTGTGGGGTGCTGGCCTTTCGCTACCTCTTTTAATTTCTTCGTCAAAATTTGTAAATCTTTGCATACCTTATTTTTATTAGTTTTTACTAAATTAATAACTCTATCCGTACTCTTCCTGTGCCGTCGTGTTCCAAATTGCGTTACAGTCCAAAATATAAAAATTTAATTTGAGTTTTATAAAGCGGCTTCTGTGGCACTATCTATGCTTATATTTAGGTAAGGTAATTTGTGGTATAATATTACCGATACACCTCTCCAGTCATTCGTTTGACCTACAAGTTATTGCTCCGTTTAAAGACCTAACTCAAGAGTAAGCTAGTTACAAATTGAGCACTGTCATAAATTGTGACCTCGTTCGGCTATATTTTATGGGTACTACCAAGAAAAAACTGACGAAGAAACAGCACACTCAAATTCGAGCGGA
>Ga0076283_112_pt1 | contig 12824 bp, 21 predicted proteins | sample RifGroF2_FD_67787 | JGI IMG/M metagenome (GOLD analysis project Ga0076283, IMG submission 67787) | Parcubacteria bacterium GW2011_GWF2_44_8 | reverse complement strand
TTTTCCCATTCACTATATATCATGAGACACCTCCTGGTTTTTTATGAATTATCTCATGACAATATATTGATTAACAGATGGGTTCTATTTTACGCTTACAATTAATTTATAAATAATAAAATTATCTTTTCAGCTTTTTAATAAAGTTTGTACACTGCTTCCCTGTAGCTTCTGTCACAATTACAGAAGGAAATCTTGAAGATTTAAATCCAAAGTACCTTAATGAAAACGCCTATACCATTAAGCGCGAAGTAACTGACTACACTAGTGAGATTGAGATTCTAGAAGCTAAGCTGGCTGCGTACGAGGCTACTCTCACACAATCAACGGCTACCTACGATGAACTCATTCGCCTAGCTACCGCCAGAGGTGACATAGATGCCCTTACTCGGGCGACGGACGGCAAGCTAGCACTTGTGGAGCGCATCTCAATGTCTCAAATTGAAGTTAATGCACAACTAGATCGTATCAACCGCTCTAAAGCTGAGGCCTTAGACAGGCTTGCCTACAGTAACTTCTACGTGAACGTGTATGAGAATCCGTTGGTGAACGGTGACTCAATCAAAGATTCTTGGATAGCAGCTGTTCAGGCCTTGGTATCAGACATAAATACCTTCGTTCAAGAGGTCAGTCTAGGATTTGTAGCCCTTATGTTTATGGTGGTTAAGTTCGCCCTTTACGGAATTGTTCTGCTCTTTGTGGCTCGTTTTGGCTACTCATATGCCAAAAAAGTCTGGTCACAGGGCTAATCTGTAAGATATTGCTCTATGTAGCGTCAGCGTAATTATCAAACTGTTATGTACGAAAAAGCCAAAAATTACACCCTAAATCAACCACAACTCCGCAAAACTCTCGGCGTGACTTTGGTGTTACTTGGCTTTATTGCTCTCATAACACCACTGACGCCAGGAGCAGTGCTCTTGCTAGCTGGAGGTCTTGAGTTACTAGGACTTCGGTTCTTGTTTACGGATCGTCTCTTGGGGCGAGGTAAAGGGGAATAGTACCTGCAAAGGACCTATCTGCAAAGGACCGGCCTAGGCAAGAAGAAAGCCGCAAACCCTCTGGGTTTGCGGCTTTTTCTATGCTAAATAAGGCTATAATCACTCAAATGTATTGACATTTACCTATAACTATGCTATTATATACACAGTAAAGCCTCATCCCGAGGCCAATAATAGGAGTTCCCAACATGCGCATCAGCTACCCGATCTTCTTCGCCATTTTGTTTCTTGCCGCCTATGCTGGCAAGTCCTTCCTGGCAGAGGAATTGTCCTCCGTTCGCTCCCAAATGGAGCCGCGGGTGGTCGCTGAAGTGCAGTAATCGCTCTCGACCCAGCCGCCCCAGACAAAACTGTCTTCGGGCGGTTTTGTTTTGGCTAATTACCCAGATAAGCTCTGTAAAATATGGCTAGAATCAGCATATATATTGACTTATATCAATAAATATGCTTATATATTAAGCAGTAAAGTCTCATCCTGGGACTAAACAGGAGTTATTTCCATGAACAAACAAAACGCTGTCACACTTTTTTTGTTTCTGTGTTTTCTGGCGGTAATGTCCTTTATGGGCTTGGGAGTTGGTTTTTTTGATTATTCCTTTGCAACTTGTCAGTCACACAAGGGTCCGAACATAATTGATGTGGTTGAGATGAATGGAAGTACGGAACTTGTACTTACTTGCAAAGACGGGAGCAAGTTTGAGGTCTTTAAATAACCTTCTCCACCGCCGCCCCAGACAAAACTGTCTTCGGGCGGTTTTGTTTTGTCTTAGGAAGGTTGACTTTTCGGCTCCATTTGGTACTGTAGGCGGGTTCCAACCTCACGCGGGAAGAAGTGTCACCCGCACAAAAAACCGAAGCGAAGCACAAGTTATTGGGGCTGGGAACCTCTGTTAAGGACGGCCGTTACCTTTCTTTACAAGAGGTTCTCACAAACGCACATCAAGTGCGTCTTTGTTAGTTCCGCAAAAGCATTACTAAAAAATAAATTAATATGTCACGTTCACTCTATAAAGGACCATACATAGACGAAAAGTTACTGAAGAAGATCGCCGGCAAGAAGCCCGGAGAGAGTGGAATCATCAAGACCTGGTCACGCGATAGTGTTATCGCCCCAGAAATGGTGGGATTCACGTTCGGAGTTCACAACGGTAAGGACCACATTCCAGTTATCGTTGCCGAAGAAATGGTAGGACACCGCCTTGGAGAATTCTCTCCAACTAAGAAGTTCCACCGACACGGAGGTAAGATGCAAAAAGAACTAGAACAGAAGAAGAAGGAAGCCGAAATCACAGCCGCTAAGGCCGCGAAGACAACAACAGCAGCTAAGAAGTAGGAATATATATTATGAAAGCATTTCTAAAAAATTACCGCCAATCACCTCGTAAGGTCCGCTTGATCGCTGACGTTGTTCGAGGCAAGCAGGTAACAGCCGCTCTAGCTACACTACAGTTTGTTGATAAGCGCGCTTCAGGACCATTTGCTAAAGTTATCCAGTCTGCTCTTGCTAACGCTGTTTCAGCCGGCAAGGACCCAGCTCGTCTCTTCGTAGCAAAGGTATCTGTCGATAAGGGAGTTACCATCAAGCGATTCATGCCACGTGCACGCGGATCAGCGTCACGTATTAACAAGCGAAATAGCCACATTACTGTGGAACTAGGCGAAAAATAATACCTATGACACACGTAGCACATCCATATGTACAGCGCATCGGTGTTAACCGCGACTGGAAGAGTCGATGGTTCACGACAGATGCCAAGAAGTTCCGCGAGTACATTCGCGCAGACGCAGCTATCCGAAAGCTTCTCGAAAAGAAATTGAAGGGAATGTCTATCGATACAGTTGAGATTGAACGAAGTCAGAAGGATCTTCGCATCATCATCAAGACTGCTCGCCCAGGACTAGTTATCGGCCGCAGTGGAGAAGGGGCAACCAAGCTCAAGAAAGAGCTCGACATGCTACTTCGCACACTTAAGCTCATCGATAAGCCAGAAATTAAGCTCGATGTAGAAGAAGTACGTTCACCAGAATCTAGTGCCAACATTGTCGGACAAATGATTGCCGAAGGACTTGAGAAGCGTCTCACATTCCGTCGCGTCATGAAGCAGACAATCGAAAAGGTAATGGCTAACCGTGACGTAGAAGGAGTTCGTATCATTCTCGGCGGCCGTCTCGGCGGAGCAGATATGGCTCGAAAAGAAGAACTTAAAAAGGGTCGAATTCCACTCCAAACACTCCGCGCAGATATCGACTTTGCACGAGTAACGGCTCGTCTTCCATACGGCGCAATTGGAATCAAGGTTTGGATTTACCGAGGTCAAGTATTCGCAGATCGCAAAGCTAATCCAGCTGAAGCCGCTCCACGAACTGCTCGACCAGCTCGCAACGCATAATTGAATTCTGTATGTTATTTCCAAAAAAAGTAAAACACCGAAAGTGGCAAACTGGCCGCAAGAGTGAAGCCAAGCGCAACACTCCAGATACACGTGGTATCACTGTATCTTTCGGCTCATTCGGACTGAAGGCAACTTCACAGTCTCGAGTACGTTCAAACCAAATCGAAGCAGCTCGTCGAGTTATCTCACGAACCCTCGGTAAGACAGGAAAAATTTGGATTCGAATTTTCCCAGATCAGCCAATTACTAAGAAGGCGGCCGAAGTGCCGATGGGTAAAGGAAAAGGAGATCTCGATCACTATGTGTTTGAGGTAAAACCAGGCCGTATCCTCTTTGAAGTAGAAGGTGTGCCAGAAGATTTGGCCAAAGAAGCATTCCGAAAGGCATGCGCAAAGCTCCCATTACAAGGTAAACTCGTGCGTCGCGAAGAGACACGAGCATAATCACGCAAGCTATATGACAAAAATGTCAGAAATCAGAAAAAAAACTGAAGCGGAACTCGTTGAGATGGTTACGGCCGCTCGTGAGACCCTCCGGGCTGAGCGTTTCAAGGATCGATTCAGTCGAAAGGCGAACATCATCCAGAACGCCAAGCGAGATGTTGCTCGTGCCCTCACTCTTTTGTCAGCACAGCGACATAATAAAGACGCAAAATAATGAGTATGACAACTGAAAACACAACAGTACCAAACCGTCGTACACTTCGCGGCACTGTGGTCTCTACAAAGATGCAAGACACTATTACGGTAGCAGTCGAGCGTTACGTACAGCATCCAAAGTACAAGAAGTTCATGCGACGCACGAAAAAATTCTTGGTACATGACGCAGGTAACACTGCAAAGGAAGGAGAAGTGGTCGACATTAGAGAAATTCGCCCGATGTCAAAGCGCAAGCATTTTGAACTCGTAACTAAGACAAAATAGTATGATTCAACCACAATCAATCGTTAAGATTACTGACAACTCAGGTGCGAAGGTTGGTCGAGTATTTAAGGTACTTGGCGGATCAAAGAAGCGTTACGCTGAGCTCGGAGAAATGGTGGTGCTATCTGTACAAACTGCTGAACCTCGTAAGCAAGTAAAGAAGAAGGACGTGGTATACGGAGTAGTAGTACGACAGCGAAAGCCGTTTCGTCGTAAGGACGGATCATACGTAAGTTTCGACGACAATGCAGTAGTGCTTGTAGACAAGGCAAAGAAGGAGCCTCGCGCTAACCGCGTGTTTGGTCCGATTCCTCGCGAAATCTCTGAAGCTGGTTATCAGAAAATAGTTTCTCTCGCACCAGAAGTGGTGTAAGGAACTACCTAACTATTTCACTATGAAAATCAGAAAAGGAGATACCGTAAAGGTAATTGCTGGAAAAGATAAGGGAAAGACTGGAACAGTACTTACTGTCCTAGTTGGAACCGAGCAAGTAATCATCGAAGGTATCAACGTTGCTACTAAGCACCAAAAAGGTACTCGTACACGATCACAAGGACAGATTATTGAAAAGAGTATGCCACTTCACGCTTCAAACGTTGCACTCATGGAGGGCGACAAGACAGTACGTGTTGGGTATACCTTTGAGGGCGAAGGCGAAAAGCGAAAGAAGGTCCGAGTCGCTCGTCCAAGTGGTAAGAAAATATAAGTATGGAAACTACAACAACTCGACTAGGGACTGTCTACGAAACACTGAAAGGTGAGTTCGGTTACAAAAATGTAATGCAGGCCCCAAAATTAGAAAAGGTAGTGATTTCAGTTGGTACTGGACGGGTTCAAGATAAGGCGAAAATCGCTCTTATCCAAGATCGTCTTGCACGTATCACTGGCCAAAAAGCTTCACCACGACCAGCTAAGCAATCAATCGCTTCGTTCAAGTTGCGTGAAGGCGACATCGTTGGCTACCAGATTACCCTTCGTGGTAAGCGAATGATTCACTTCGTTGATAAGCTCATCCACCTAGCTCTCCCACAGACTCGCGACTTCCGCGGTCTAAAGGTTACTGCTATTGATGAAATGGGTAACTATACCCTCGGCATCAAGGAACATTCTATTTTCCCAGAATGTGGTGATGAAGATTCAAAGGATGTGTTCTCACTCGCGGTTACTTTGGTAACTACAGCGAAGACAAAGAAGGAGTCAGAGGCGTTCCTGCGACACATAGGAGTACCGTTGCAGAAGCCAGCAGAAGCTAAGTAAATTAGTAGAAGCAAAATTAATAAGACCCCAATGCCATAGGCATTGGGGTCTTATTAATTGACAGAGAGTCATACAACTGGTTTTATAGCAGAGGCGTCTAGTCCTTACCGTTATGGAGGTGTCTATGTCTTTGCCTAAGCGAAACCTAGAGTCTTGTGCTGCTGGCGGTCGTTCGAATAGGGCTGCCAGGGAATTGGAGCGTTCGGCTTGGTCGGTCACGACTGTGGATGACAGGCCAGTCACCAAGCAAACACTGCTCAGTACCGGGAACCGTCTGGTGCAGTTTCCAGACAATTGGCACATACGTAACGGCCATACTCCGGCCAAAAAGCGTCGCCCCCCGGCCTACAAGCCGCCCCGTACGACCGAAAGCTGAATCATCACAGCCTGCCCCAAAGCCCTTCCGTCTCCGGAGGGGCTTTTCTCTTGACTTTGGGCCATATTTTGGTACTGTAGGCGGCAAGGCGAGGCAGTGAGAAATCTCAAAATATCTCACCGTCCGCTGCTCGGCCGTAGGCTGGGCGATTATCAAGAGATAAGTCATGGATTCTCCGTGATACTATCTCATAACTAATATATTACGTGGCTCGATCATCAGTAATTGCGCGTTCAACGCGCGAACCAAAATATGCTTGCCAAGTCGTACGACGCTGCAAGCTATGTGCACGTAAGCGAGGCTATATGCGAGATTTTGATCTCTGTCGTATTTGCTTCCGCGAACTCGCACATGAAGGACATATACCAGGAATAAAGAAATCATCATGGTAGGCGATACAATTGGCGATTTCATCATCCGTTTGAAGAATGCTGGTATGGTTGGAAAGAAAGAAATTTCACTCCCATACTCAAAGCTTCGACATGCGGTTGCAGAAAAGCTCGTAGCAGCAGGCTACATTGAGAAAGCAGAACAACAAGGAAAGAAGGACAAAGTTCAAAAGACCCTTGCGGTTACCCTGAAGTATGAAGGCGGGAAGCATCGTATCAACGGTGTGAAGCGTGTTTCAAAGCCAGGTCGCCGTTTGTACACAAAGGTCGCAGATATTCATCGAGTTAAGTTCGGTTCAGGGCATATGATCCTTTCTACACCAGCAGGTATCCTCACCAATGAGGAGGCTCGCACACAAAATGTAGGAGGAGAGCAGCTCTTTATCATTTGGTAATATGAGTCGATTAGGAAAACAACCAGTAGCTATTCCAACCGGAGTTACCATCACGTGTACTGATGGCCTACTTACTGTAGCCGGACCAAAAGGAACGCTGACTCGAGTTATTAAATCAGATGTAACCATCAGCATTGCTGACGGACAACTTACGCTTACTCCAGGTACTACTCCAGATGCACCAGCACTGTGGGGTACTTATGCAGCGCACGTGCGCAACATGATCAAGGGAGTAACGGAAGGCTTCACTAAGGTTCTAGATATCGAAGGAGTTGGATATCGAGCTGAAGTAAAGGGGAGTGTCCTCGTTCTAAACGTAGGATTCTCACACCCAGTACCACTAGACATCCCAGCTGGCGTAACTGCGCTAGTAGAGAAATCTGCTATCACTTTGACCGCTGCTGATAAGGATCTCCTTGGACAATTTGCTGCTAACGTCCGCAAGGTACGTAAGCCAGAACCATACAAGGGTAAGGGTATCCGGTATCGAGGTGAGTATATTATTCGCAAACAAGGTAAAAAGGCTGCGTAGGCCCGTAATTCAAACTGAAATATGGAAAAAACACAGTACAAACAGAACCAACGAGTTTCAAGACACAACCGCATTCGTGCAAAGGTGTCTGGTACAGCTACGCGACCTCGTCTTGCTATCTTCCGCAGTAATCGCTTCGTATATGCGCAGCTTATTGATAGACACTCGAACTGAAAAAGGAGACTCTCTTACAGAGCGAGCCATGGCGGTTGGAACTGCAATTGCAGGAAAGGCTACCAAGCTTGGTATCACCGAAGTGGTCTTTGACCGCGGCGGATTCCGTTACCAAGGAAACATTGCAGCGCTTGCAGATGCAGCGCGTGCAGCTGGACTTGCATTCTAGCTTTTAGCGAGAATTCAATTTCACAATTATTTACTCTAAACATTCAATAATGTCAGAAACAAAACAGCAGGAAGCTACAACTGGTTCAACACCAGAAGCTGAAGTGGTGCCAGTGGCCCCTTCTACCGATGCACCAGCTGTGTCTGAATCAGGAGCAACTGTACCCGCTACGGGAGCAGGAGCAGCTGACGGACGCGGACGCGGAGCCCGGAGTCAAGGAGCAAACGATCGTCGCAATCAACGTCGTCCACGTCGTGGCGGCCGCCCAGAGCGAGTTCGTCCAGAATTTGACCAAAAGATTATCTCTATCCGCCGCGTAACTCGTGTTATGGCCGGAGGACGACGATTTAGTTTTTCTGTAGCTATGGTTATCGGTGACAAGCGTGGCAAGGTTGGAGTTGGAATCGGCAAGGCCGGTGACACACAACTAGCTATCGAAAAAGCCGTTCGTGATGCTAAGAAGAACATGATCACAGTTTCAATGAACAAGGAAGGACACATCCCACATGACGTACACACAAAGTATGCTTCAAGTGAGGTAATGATGATGCCAGCACCAGGTCGTGGACTTGTGGCCGGTTCATCAGTTCGTACTGTACTTGAACACGCTGGAGTAAAGGATGTTACAGCGAAGATTTTCTCTCGCAGTAAGAACAAACTTAACAATGCCCGCGCTGCTGTCGAAGCGCTTAAGCAACTAAAGAAAAACTAGTATGCAGCTACATGAACTAAAACCAACAGTTGTTCGAAAGACAGCTAAGCGCATCGGTCGTGGTGGTAAGCGTGGTAAGACATCTGGTCGTGGAGGAAAGGGTCAAACAGCTCGAACTGGTAACAGTACTCGTCCAGAAATGCGTGACTTCATCAAGAAGCTTCCAAAGCTTCGAGGACACGGTAAGAACCGATCACGAACAGTGAACGGTGAACGAGAAACTGTCTTCCCAGTAAACATGGCTCGTCTCGAGGCAGTGTTTACAGCCGGAGACGTTGTGTCTCCAAAGACTTTGGTCAGTAAGGGAGTGGTATCAATGGCTAGTAAGAAGGTTCCATTGGTAAAGATTCTCGCTACAGGTGACATTACTAAGAAATTGACTATCGAGGGATGTCAGGTTTCAAAGGCGGCGCAAGCCAAAATTGAAGCAGCTGGCGGAAAAGTCTCTTAATAGGTAGTATTGAGTCACATATGCAAAAATTCTTTCACAAGCTGACTCTTATCTTTACCGAGCCGGCGATTCGAAATCGTATCCTCTTTGTTCTTGCAGCGTTGGTAGTCTTCCGAATGTTGGCCGCTATTCCAATTCCAGGAGTTGATGAAACAGTCTTGCAGCAATTCTTTACAAACAATGAATTCTTGGGACTCCTAAACATCTTCTCTGGAGGTGGACTCGCTAATCTTTCTATCGTGATGCTCGGTGTAGGGCCGTTTATTACCGCCTCTATCATCATGCAGCTTATGACAGTGATGTCACCAAAGCTCAAGAGTATGTACACTGAAGAAGGTGAGGCTGGTCGCGCTAAGTTCACCCAATACGGGCGAATGCTTACGCTACCACTAGCTATTCTTCAGGGATTCGGCTTCCTTTCACTCTTGCAGAGTCAAGGAGTAATCTCTGGACTTTCAACGTTTGACTTCATCGTCAACGTAATCCTCATTGTGGCTGGTTCTATCCTCCTTATGTGGATTGGAGAATTGGTTACTGAATATGGTATCGGTAACGGTGTTTCGATCATTATCTTCTCTGGTATCGTGGCAACACTACCAACGACAATTGGTCAACTCTTCTTTACTTTTGACCCATCACAGCTTCCTTTGTACATCGGATTTGCTTTTGTAGCTTTGGCTATCATTTACGCAGTTATCTTTATGACAGAAGCGGAGCGTCCAGTACCAATTACTTACGCTAAGCAAAGTCGAGGAGGAGCAACGTATGGAGCTAGTTCTTCATACCTACCACTTCGTCTCAACCAAGCTGGAGTTATTCCAATCATCTTTGCGCTTTCGATTCTTCTTTTGCCTCAGATGGTGCTTAATATCCTCACAGCGTTTGACCTACCATGGGTAGCAGGAGCAAACCAGACAGTTACTGAGCTCTTGAGTAATCAGTACCTATACGGATCTGTTTACTTCCTCTTGGTATTCCTCTTTACCTTCTTCTACACAGCGGTAACGTTTGACCCAGATGCTATTGCCAAGAATTTGCAACGAAATGGTTCGTTTATCCCAGGCATTCGCCCAGGAGCGCACACTTCAGAGTACCTTGGCAGTCTCATCACACGACTTACCCTTGTTGGTGCGGGATTCCTCGGACTCATTGCGGTCTTGCCGATTGGTATGCAGATCGCAACTGGCGTCTCAGCGCTCGCTATCGGCGGTACTGCAGTACTCATCGTGGTATCTGTAGTTCTCGACTTGATACGACGTGTTGATGCACAGTTAGCTCTCCGCGAGTACTAAAACACTTTACGAGCGACATCTACTTTGTCGCATTACGAAAAAAGGCCCTCGACGTACATTTAGTACGCCTCGGGCCTTTTTTCTTATGCTCCTCGTATCTGCCTGCTCGTAAAGTGTTTAAAGTTGGTTGAACTGTTTACGAATTTAAAAGTTTTAGACTAAAACACTTTTGCGGACGACATCTAAATTCTGTAGATTATAAAAAAGCCGTCCCCACTAGGGGCCGGCTTTTTTATATGTGGGTAACTCAAAGCCGCTGATTAATTTTGTTATAATTTATCTAGTTAATAATTATAGTAAAAGCATCAAACCAACCATGAAATCAATTATAAATAGCATTACTTTGGCTGTGCTCCTGATACTCTTTGTGCCAGCTGTCCTCCTCGCTCAAGATGCTAGCGTAGAAGACGCCGTATCGTCTGCTTCAGGAACCGTACTGGCGGAAATCAATCTCTCAGACGCGGATCTTGAGCAAGTAGGTGATGAAGCCAAAGTTAAATTTTTAGTTGAAAATCTTGGTACAGAACCACAGACTGATATTCAGTATGGCCTGGAGATAATCAAGACCGCTGAAGATGGTTCCCAGGCACTGGTTGATGTGGTGGTGCTAAATGATATTAGGACTGTTGTCCCAGGTGTTCCACTTCCGGTTGAAATAACCTATTCCAGTGCTCATTTGGCGGCCGGGACTTATCAAGTGTGGGTACATGCGCGAACCCCAGGTGGACTTGTGGTTGGTATCGCACTAGCTGGGGAAGTGTCGTCAGAGAGTACTGAAGCTCTGGAGTTGCTAACTGATAGCTGCGTTCTTTCTATTCCGGTAGTGGAACAAACTTACCACTTGAGTGACGGAGTTGATGTGTCTAGTGAAGAAGACCTGACTCTTAATTGTCTAATTAAGAACCACTCAACTACCGAACGACAAGTTGTACCTGAATTTGTTACTCACGAACGAACTGTGTATGGAGAAGTGGTGCCACTAGATTATGAGTTGGCTTCAGAACTAACATTGTTGCCAGGTGAAGAGAAGAAAGTAGAATTGGTATTGCCAAAGGCGACCAAACCACAGGCTTATGACTTGGTAGTAAATTACCTTGATAAAGCTACTCAAATTGTCTCAAATAAAGCCGTTGTTCACTACGTACTCCAAGGACAAAGTGCCACTATCCAGGCAATTAACTTTGATAAAGATTCTTATGCAGCTGGTGAAGACATGACCCTTTCTATTTTGTGGTCAGAATCAGCTGACAATTTTCCAGACTCTCGTTCTGGCGGTACTAAAAAAGACGAAGTCTACTACTTCGATATTGTGGTGACAGATGAAGGAGGGATGGTCTGTGGTACTGACAGGCGAGTGGTTGAAGCCAATGACTTTATTGATGTACAGCTTGTTTCTGGAATTGCTTGCACCAACCCAACTGCCGCTGTGACCCTAGAAACTAGTACTGGTACTGTCTTAGATACAGAGGCTGTAACCATTGTCCCAGTGAATGAACCATCAAGTGATGTGGTTGCTGGGGACACAACTACCGACCAAACATCAAAGTTGATGTTTGCCACCATTGGTCTGTTTGCATTAATTGGAGTAGTGCTACTTTTGTGGTACGCAAGAAAGAATCGTAATCATATTGTTGCAGACAGTACAAAGTTACTTGTAGCTGCAGTCATCATGGGCGGCGGTCTATTTGGTGGGGCAATCTCAGCTGAGGCAGTTACTTGGTCTCTTACCTCAAGCTATCAAGACTGTGGTCATTGGGATACTTCTGATGGATCGTGTGTAACTAGAACTGCTGTATTGGTTACTGCAACGGTAAACTCAAATAAGACTACTTACCGACCAGGAGAGACTATTGTACTAAGTGGTTATACCCAAAATCATACTTGTAGCAATCTCTATTATGGTATTTCTGCTCGTCTAACAGGCAATGCTGAACTAACCTTCTTTGAAGGGCGAGCTAGTGGTATACGTAATTTCTCAGGTACCTTTACCGCGCCATCAACACCTGGCTTGGTGTCTGTCATACCAATGCTAGTAATTGTGCTTCATCATATATAAACATCACCGTTGCCAACCCGGCAGTTAACGGACGCTGTGACGCTAGTCACTACCGTTGCTCAGCTGGTACTAGTGCCAGTAACAGCAATAATGCCACTAACTACACCTGGCGCTGCAATGGACTTAACGGTGGTTCAAGTGTTAGCTGTTCTGAAAATAAGATAAATGGTTCTTGTGCAGCGGCTCGCAACACCTGTACTGCTGGTGTAGCTGCTAACGGTGGACAGACTGCTACTCATTACACTTGGAGCTGTAACAGTCCAAACGGAGGATCTAACGCTAGCTGTACAGCCTTTATCCCGCCAGCTGTTAATCTAACCCCCACTCCAGCACTGATTGGTCCAGGCGATTCATCAACGCTTAACTGGAGCGTTACCAACGCCACAGCCTGTACAGCTTCGGGTGGAACTTGGACTGGAGCAAAATCAACTACTGGCGGCAGTAATACGGTTTCACCATCACTTACCACTATCTACACTTTGGCCTGTACTGGACCTGGTGGTTCAGGTAGTCGCAGTGCCACCGTCACTCTTCCGTCAGGCACTATTACTGCCACCTCTTGTACTATTCCGTTTGGTGGCACAGGTTGTAACACTACCGTCTCTTGGAATGCTTTAAACTTCTTAAGTACACCAAGTGTTCTTCAAGGTAGTACACCATTTAGTACTGCTATTTCAGGTACTCTGGTGCGTCCGGCTACTCC
>Ga0076283_105_pt1 | contig 12993 bp, 13 predicted proteins | sample RifGroF2_FD_67787 | JGI IMG/M metagenome (GOLD analysis project Ga0076283, IMG submission 67787) | Parcubacteria bacterium GW2011_GWF2_44_8 | reverse complement strand
CCTTCGCAGGTATTGATATTGTGGCTTTTGATAAAACAGGAACTCTAACCGAAGGGAAGATGCAGGTTAAGAAGGTGGTACCACTTGGCGTGAGTGAACATCAGCTCATGCAACTAGCGGCCTCACTTGAAAGTCACTCAGAGCACCCACTTGCTAAGAGTATCCTTGCTCATGCTGCTACCTTTGGTATTTCACCAGCCGTCACTTCAGCGGTAGAAGCAGTGCCGGGTAAAGGCATTGTGGCTACTATCGACGGACACAAATACTTTGCTGGTAATCGAAAGATGCTAGCCGAGTCTGGAATCACTATCGATCACAAGACAGAAGAAGCTCTAGCTGCTCTAGAACAAGAAGGGCGCACTGCCATTATTATCGGTAGCGGCACAGTGCTCGGTGTTATCGGTATCTCTGATACTATCCGTGCTTCAGCCAAAGAGACAATTGCCAAACTTCGCAAGACTGGAGTGAAGCGCGTTGTGATGCTAACTGGCGATCATACTACCGTAGCGCTCGCAGTTGGACGTGAGATTGGGATTTTGCCTGAGGATATTTACGCTGAGCTCATGCCGGCTGATAAGGTGGCGATGGTAGAGAAACTACGGGCTGACGGCAAGGTGTCGTTTGTGGGTGATGGAGTAAATGACGCGGCTGCCCTCGCCACTTCACACGTGGGAGTGGCGATGGGTACTGCTGGTAGTGACGTGGCGCTTGAGGCGGCGGATGTGGCCCTCTTGTCTGACGACCTCGGCGCTCTCATGCGTGCTAGAACGCTTTCTATTCAGGCTAACCGTATCATCAAGCAGAACCTCACTTTTGCGCTTGGTATCTTAGTCATCATGGTCTTACTTACAGTCTTTACCGATAAACTCTCATTACCACTCGGAGTGATTGGACATGAAGGAGGAACATTGCTGGTGGTCCTAAACGGACTCCGTATGCTTTGGCAGAAGTTCTAAAGATTGCTACTTAAGACAAACCCCGGCACGCTATGCGTGCCGGGGTTTGTCTATATTCTGGTATAATTTAGGTATGAAAAAATTCTTTACCGTACTATTCGTTTTTATGGGGGTGTTATTTTTGTTGCAGCTAATTGCACTGGCGTATTTATTTATCGTTGACCCTTATAATCTCAAGCCAATTTTATTCCCGGCTGATAGAGCTGTCTCTACCACACCATCAAGTAGTGTAAACGAGAATGGTGACGGGGGAGTGTCTAATAATGGAGAACCAGCGACTGAAGCATCAGGAATGACTGCCGCACAAGCTGAGGCCCTTAATTCAGTTGGGCTAGATGCCAGTGCTGCCCAGTCGTTTACCCCTGAGCAAATTACCTGTTTTGAAACCTTGCTTGGTGCGCCACGTGTGGCTGAGATTAAGGCTGGCGCAGTACCAACTATGGCTGAGTTTTATACTGTACGAGGGTGTATGTAGTCTAAGAACCAATCCACAAATCCCATCTACTTTGTTGCTTCCTGCACTCAAACATTCACCGTATAGCAATACGTTTCATGTTTTTGTTTAGTCGCGCCTCGTAGCTGAGGTTTGTGGATAGGCTCTGGCTATAGGTACTAAACTAAATCAGAATCTGTTAAGCTAGTAGTATTACAAGTGTCTAAATAGTTTTACATGAGAAATATTCTTTTACTGAGTATTGGGGGAGCGGTGATAGTAGGTGGAGTGGCGCTCTATATGATATTTGGAACTGCTCCAGAAGAGGTTACTACAACTGATGGTGGTGAAGTGACGACTGAAGAACAAACTAATGAAGAAGTTAAAATACCAATGTCTGGTAACGGCAGCCTCTCAGCGTTGCTCGCGTTTGGACAAAACCTCGAATGTTCAATTGAATATACGCCACAAGTAGAAGGAGGGGCAGCAACTCAAGGTACATACTTCACAAGTCGTGGCCGCATGCGAGGAGACTTTGTTGTAGATTCTATGGGAACTCAAATGGTCTCTTCAATGATTATTGATGATGAGAGCATGTACTCCTGGTCAGAAATTGATGGACAGAAGTACGGTATGAAAATGACTCTATCTGAACTTGAAACCTCACAGACTGATGATACTGCTCCAGAGGCTAATGAAGCGGTCCCGCTTGATGAATCAGTGAAATATAACTGTAAGCCGTGGGTGAATATTGACGGTAGTATTTTTGAACCACCTACTGACATTATCTTTACTGACTACAGTGCAGTAGTCGATATGGGAATGGAGTTTGGTACTAGTTATGAAGGCGGTGCGGGGGCAGACGCTTGCGCAGCTTGCGACCAGGCTACAGGTGAGGCGCGTACTCAGTGTCGGGCGATGATGTCTTGCGAATAGTACATGACCACACTTTATCCCAAAGACTCAGCTGGAAGACTGATGACAGCGGCGGTACCTGTCGTATCCAAGGAAACCACTGTTGGTGAAATTGAAAGTTTATTGCGTAGCAGTGCACTTACCTTTGAGACGGTTAACTACATCTATGTAATAAATGGTCATAATGAACTTATTGGGGTGGTGTCGGTCCAAGAATTATTTCGGATGAAGAGTTACGAAAATCTCTCTGCCTATACGGACAGGACTTTGGTGACTGTGCGTCCATATACAGATCAGGAACATGTTGCACACCTCGCACTAAAACATAACCTCAAAGCGATTCCGGTAATCTCAAAGGATCATCGTTTCCTGGGGGTGGTGCCTTCAGACAAAATCCTAGAGGTGTTAAACCAGGAACACACTGAGGATGTGCTCCGGTATGTCTCGGAAATCCTTTTAACTAATTCTCCGTTGATACACGTAAGGATGCGTTTACCGTGGTTGGTACTCGGACTCCTGGGTGGAGTGGCAGCGGCTTACGTGGTTGGCATGTTTGAAGAAATTTTGGCCACTGAACTTATGTTAGCGGCCTTTATACCGGCAATTGTGTATATGGCAGATGCTGTTGGTTCGCAGACCCAGATGCTTTTTGTGCGAGCGCTTTCAGTGGATCATTCTCTCAAGATGGGTGCCTACTTGCTTCGTGAATCAATTGTAAACGCCCTTCTTGGTTTGTCACTAGCTGTCCTTATATTTATAGCCTCACTCTTTTTTGCGGGGTCAATGATGATTAGTACTATCCTGGCCGTTTCAATTTTCTTGACGGTCGTCTGTACAGTTTTGGTAGCGATTTTACTCCCATGGTTTTTCCATGTACGCGGACACGACCCGGCTATTGCGAGTGGTCCACTCGCCACGGTGGTGCGAGATATTTTGAGTTTGGTTATTTACCTCTCGGTCGCTACTGGTTTTCTTGGTTAAACCCGAGCTAAGACAATCATTAGGACAACAATGCCAAGAAAGGCTCCTGCCAAAAGTACGGCTGCAGCAGCCATGTCTTTACTGCGACCAACTTGTTCGTGCAGGGTTGGGTGAAGATGGTCTAGGGCTACTTCAAGCGCTGAGTTTTGCAGTTCGGTGATGAGAATTAAAAAGTAACTTAGTATCAAAAAAAGTAGCTCAGTTTCGGTTAGTGGTTTTACAAAATAAAACACCACTACTAGTGCGGTGAAAATTCCGTATAACTGAGTCTTAAAGCCAAAGTCAGAACGACCAGCATATACTAGTCCACGTAAGGCGTGAGGGAAGCGACCTAGGTATCGTTTTATCATTACCTAAATTATACATCAGAGTCAACCTACAAACCCTATCTAGTTTGTGGGCAGGCTCTTATTTGTATCGGTCCTTTTCGGCGTAGATGGTAATAGTTCGGCGTTTCATCGCCTGACCACGGAAGGCGTGTTTGTGGGAACGGTAAATCTTGTGAATGATGAATTTTTCTGCCAAAAAGTCTACCAACTCTTCTTCACTGTATACATATTCAGCCACACCCATAACTGGGTGGATGTAGCTACCTTCTTCTGTTCCAGGGCGTTCGGTGATGAGACGCTTGGTGTGTAGGTCTCCGTCCTTGAGGAAGGTCTTCATAAATAGTAGGCCACCTGGTTCAAGGGTACGGAAGATTTCATCACGAAGTCCGGCTCGTTCTTCTTTGTTTAGGAAGTGAGATGTCATCATATCAAGCACGAGAGCTTGAGAGTCATCAGGAACATCAAGAGTGCCAGCAATACTGCGAGCGGTGTACTTCAAAGGTAGGCCCTTTGAGGCGGTGGCAGCTTGCGAGACAGCTGCTTTGGAGATGTCGTAGCCCACACCCTTGGTACCAAAGTTCTGACTAAGGAAGATTAGGTTTCGTCCGTTACCACACCCAACATCGAGTACTGAAGCAGCGGGGGAGAGCACGTCTTCACGCTTACGACGACCTACCCAACGAGTAAATTTCTCAAGGTCCTCACTTTGTTTGGTAGAGAGTTTGAGGTGAGTTGGGTTTTTGTATTCAGCATCCCAAAAAGCCTCGCCGTGTTGCTTGCGTTTTTTCTTGCGGGTGAAGTTTGGTTTTCGAGCCATAGAAACAGAATTAGAACACAAATACTGTTTTATAGCAACATATTTTGGGATTATGAACAGCGTTCATGTGATACACTATTTGGTATATGAAAAATCCATGGGTAATAATCGGAATTATTGTAGTTATATTATTTGGCGGTTCGTTTTGGTATGCAGGTAGTACTGCTGAGAATAACAACGAAGGTATTACCTTTGAACCACACGTAAAAGGTAATCCTGATGCTTCAGTGGTGCTTGTTGAATATAGTGATTTCCAATGTCCAGCTTGTGCGACGTTCCAACCAGTCCTTGCTGACGTACTTGATCAATTTGGAGATTCTATTCGATTTGAGTATAAGCATTTTCCACTACCAATTCATCCACTGGCTGAGCCTGCCGCTAGAGCAGCAGAAGCGGCCGGACAACAAGGTAAATTCTTTGAGTTCCATGACGTACTCTTTGCCAACCAGCTTAGTTGGTCAAATAGTGTAAATCCAGCCATACCATTTGTGCAGTATGCAGATGAGTTGGGGCTTGATGTGGATACCTTTAAACGACACTACAATGCATCACTCATTCGTGACCGTGTCCGTGAAGACTTAGCTGAAGCACGACAACTTGAACTCACTGGTACTCCAACCTTCTTCTTGAATGGCGAGAAGATGGTTATCTCAACCTATGAAGATTTTGTTAACCAGATTGCAAGCGCGATAAATCCTGAAGCAGCAGCTGAAGCCTCAAGTACTCCAGCAGTTGAGTTTGGAATTTAGTTCCATAACTCACAAAATAAAAAACCGTGTCCACTGACACGGTTTTTTATTTGTCTCTGGTTAAGCAACTTCAATTTTAATTTCGTTAAATAATCTTTTTGAAACCAGAACGACTTGGTCCTGAACTTTGCCATACACAAAGTGTCTAGTTATAACCCCTCCACCGGTTGAGACAGGGCCGGTCACTTTACCAATTTTTGAAATTTTGTCTTCGGTCACTATTGAAGAATCTAGCTCATCTATGGTTCTGGTATATTGTATTTGCTTAAGCGTGCCGTGTTTGGTTGCAGCTTTTTGAACTATACAAGCAGTTCGTTCTCTGGCGGCAATAGTGATTGTTTTTCCAATTCTATTATTGATATCATTCATAAAGTGATCCATGCCGTTATATAGTTCAAAGAGTTTTTGGCGATTACCACCGATTCGCAAACCAACTTCAAAGAATTTCCACTCACCATTATGGAGAACAGAATCAAAGTGCATGCTGGTATTTTTTACCTTGAAGTGAGCAATAATTTTTTTAATTGAATCATGGAGGTTTGTTAAATCAGCAGCAGAAAGCTCGTCGGTGGTGTATTGCAGTGCACTATAGGTATCGTCAATACCAAACTCACCAGGTGTAACTACTCGGACCAGTGGGCAAAATACCACTTCACCCGCAGCGTTTACGTATAGGTTCATTGAGTACTGTGGTCCTGAAAGATAAGCTTCAGCTACAACGCTGACTTTTTTATGATAAATCTCGTCGCCGAATCTTGCCATCAATCCACTAAACGTTTCATAGTGAAATTTAAATTCAGCTGCATTGTTTACAATTTTAACCAAGGCACTACCAGCTAGCCCGCTTGGTTTTACTACGAGAGGGTAGGTTAGAGACTCGAGGTCACAGAGTAGTTCTGGCGTTACGGTGTGGATGTCTGGGACTAACTCGGGGAACTTTTTTTGTAATGACTTTTTAAAAAACTCTTTATCTATAAGGGTGCTGTAGTTGTGTGCTTGTTCATCGGTAATCTTCCCACACAGTAATTGTGCTTCAATATACGCCGTCATATCTCTCTCCTGAGTACAGGTTACCAAGAGGATACTTTCAGCATCTTCCTTAAGGCGCTTTTTGTCGGCTGGGTTGGTTAGATCGTAGGTTGAATCAAAAAGTTCAAGATAATTTTTTTTGATATCAGAATTTGATTGTCTGGTGTATGCGCAGGCCAAAATATACTCAGACTCTTTGAAGTGAGTACGAATCTTTTTTAGATAACTATTTTTGGTGTAGCCGGCAATGATAATAATTTTTGACATATCTTAACTGAGTTTAAAGTAGTTTCTGAGGACCTTTTCAATGATGCGGTAAGGTGTTTCCGAATCATTACAACGCCAAGGTAGGTAGTAGACTGCTGGGTTACTATTTAGTTCGATTACAGTGTAACTCGCAGTGTCTTTGATGTCACTGGGTATAAACACATCAATTCCAACAATGGATGATGAAATTGTCTTGGCCAGCTTAAGAGCCCACAATTCAACTTCTCGCGGAAAATTATCTGTAAAGTACACATCTGCAGATGGAATTTTTGTAATGTGGTACTCAAACTTTTCACCAACTTTTAATATTGAATCCATGGTAGTCATTCTTTTCTTGTGTTGCCAATCAATTATTGCTTGGCTTCTTTTTCCTTCGGGTACTTTTTCTAGTAGTTCGCCAATGGATGATGTGCCATCCCCAATAATATCCGGATTTCGTTTTGAGTGAATGAGAACTAGTTCATTGTCTACAACAAGAATTCTATATTCATTTTGACTAATAATTGGTTGAATTAAAAAACCTTGTTGTTCTTCGTAGAAAAACTCACACACTTTTGTAAGTTGATTCACATCCTCACAAATTGTTATGTTCTTACCGTCTTGGCCTTTGTTTGGTTTAACTAGGACGGGGAAACTTTGAGTTTGCTTGCCGACCACGTCTAATAAATCAGCTACAGAAGAATAACTCTCAGTACTGATGGAAACAGTCGAAATAACTTTATAATTAAATTTTTGCAGTATGCGCTGAGTTAGGATTTTATTATTCGTTAGAAATGAATTAAATCTCTTTACGTTAGGATAAAAACCAGGTGCACCAGTACCAATTATAAAGAATGTTTCTTTGTCTGTTATGAGTAGCGACTTCTTCTTGCTGGAGGTCTGTATGTATTCGCAGTCTAAGCCAATTCTTTTTGCGACTCTTTCGTACATCTCAATGTTATTCTCACGAGTTCGCATTTGTTGAATTGTTAATGTATCAATTTGTTGTCAATACTTGATTTTTGCTAATAATGTTATGTTACACAAATTCAGCGAAAAGTATAGTATGCTGTACTCCTGTCTGAAGAACTGTACGTCAGGCCATGTCTGAATATTCAGAATAACGTTTAGAAACATAACGCTATTTATGCAAAAACCAGTGCTTGATAAAAACATTATTGTATACGTAATGAATCTCCCAGAAGGAGCAATCAATAGTATCCGTCACTACGGAAAACAAAACAAAAAGAAATATCGCATCATGCTCCTGTGGGACTCGCGAGTAAAAGATGTAAATAATAAACTCGCTAATCCAAACATAGATATTGCAATTAGTTGTGATATGTCTAAGCCAAATAAGATAGCGGAAGCGCTTTTGCCGTACCAGGATGATCTTTTGGCTATTACATGTCGCTCTGAGCAGAGCATGGCCCGCTTTGCGGCAGTTATTCCTCATGTGCCGTATCTACGTACCCCAACCACTGAGTCACTCAAGTGGGCTAGTGATAAGTACGAAATGAGAAAGCGCATGAAGTTGTTTGATCCCTCTATTACACCGATTTTTACTCTAGTTAAAGAAAATACTAAAGCTGAACGCGCGCGGGTGGTAGAGAAGGTCGGTTTTCCAATGATTATCAAACCTACCAATTTGGCAGCCAGTTTGTTTGTGTCTATTTGTTACCACGAAGAGGATTTGGAGAAAACCCTAAAAACTACCTTCAGTAAACTTAGCACCGCTTACAAGAATGACAATCGACTAGAAGAACCAAAGCTGATTGCGGAACAATTCATGGACGGTGATATGTACTCCGTTGACTCGTATGTTGGAGCGCGTGGCAAAGTTGAGCATTGTCCACTCGTCAAAATTAAAACCGGGAAGATGATTGGTCACGATGACTTTTATGGTTACCTGCAAATTACTCCACCAATTCTAAAGCGGACCACCGTTGAAAAAGCACAGTTGGCAGCTGAGAAAGCAATTCACTCTCTCGGGCTTCGAAGTACTATCACGCACACTGAACTAATGAAGGTAGATGATGAGTGGAAGGTGATTGAGATTGGAGCTCGTATGGGCGGGTTCCGACATGAGCTTCATATGCTCACTTGTGGTATCGACCACTCACTCAATGATGTGCTGGTGCGAATTCCTGAAAAAGTACAAATGTCTAAGAAGTGTACTGGCTACGCGTGTGCAATGAAGTGGTTTGCAACTAAAGAAGGAAAGATTTCAGAAATGAAAGGAATTAAAAAGATTGAACAACTAGAATCATTCCATCGAATTGAAGTAAATAAAAAAGTTGGCGACCGAGCGGTCTTTGCCCGTAATGGTGGTCGTTCAGTATTTAACCTTTTCCTTAAAAATACCGACCGTTCAAGTCTACTGGCAGATATTCGTCGGGTAGAGCAAATGGTGGAGGTTAAGGTGGCGACTCGAGAGACTGTTAAGTAGTCCAAGCATTACCTCTCTTTGTTTGCTATGATGCATAGATATGCCGTTTAGAACTAGAGATTTTACGCTGTTTTTGCTTGCTGTGGCTTTTATTGTGGTTGGGATTACCGCTACGGTTGAAGAAGACTTATCTAGTCGCGGTCAATCCGCATCAGTAGCTTCGTTTGTATCAGATGCAGAAAGTATTGAGTACGAGGCGGTTGTACCTGGGGGGCGTGAAGTACCGCGCGCTAGCAGGCTAGCTGAGCTACGAGCCAAGATTGCTGATTTTGTATTTCCTGAAGTTGCAGTAGTGGAGGAAGAAGTGGTGGAGGAAGAAGTAGAAGAAGTGTCAGTTGAACCCGGTACTATTACACTTTGTGGTAATTACCGCACTATAAATCCTGTCTGGTCTCCAACTGGTTTGCAGTTTGAAATTGTTGAAGGCGCTCGTTTAGTGTATCGCGAGACCGAAAAGGCGGTAGTGGACGAGTTTGGAGTCTCGAGCGTGATGCCAGAGCGTGAAGTAGTGGCGCAATTACCGCTACGTGGAGCACCGCAAGCAGCTAAGTCATGTATTCCAACTGATGTTGTTGGTATTGCGCTTGATGGGTCACTAATACGCAACAACGAGTATACGCTTTACCGTGTATTTGGAGAGGAGACACTTGTTGGGTATGCGCTCGATGGTTTCCCAATTTATGGACTAAGTGCTCGAAACGGAGATGAGTGTGGGGGAGTAGCGATGGCAACCGGGTATGGCTATGTTCTATCAGCTGAGCGGGAAGGGGTGCTTGGTTGCTTTAGCGGTGCGCCTATTTCCTTATAGTTCCCAATATATCTGATAGTTTTTAAATAAAAGTATTCCGATTGATTGGAATACCAATCAAAACCTTTCGGTTAACCGAAAGGTTTTGTTTATTAGATCTCCATTTAAATGTAAATCTAAGTATTGATTTTTAACACAATTTATTGTCTAATATAAAAAGATTAGCAACAAAAAGGAGTTCTCGTGAAAAATGCAGAAAAACGGCGAAATGGGAAGAAAGGACGACCAGTTCGTTTGCTGTTCCCGCCCTTACCGCTACATCGGCGCTTGGCTGATTGGGCTATGACACCATTGATGTACCTGGTGCTTGGCAACTGGCGTGAGTGTCCGCAAGAGACGCATGCGTGGAATTACTTCACTCTCAATCCCGGAGAACACTTTTGGATTGAGGACGCACCTAAGGTCGCTGTGAAGGGTATTCCGTCGGCTCGACCGACCAGATTTGGTTTACATCACTTGACTTGGCTCGGAGGCTGGAAACAGTTTGTGGTTCTGCGGCCACCGCTCCAACAAGTTCATGCAGGAGAGAAGTGGTACATTGGCTGGCGCTCGGGTGATTCGTGTGGGGTTTCAATGATCCCGCTCTGGGGTCCGGTGCGGATGCTGGTTGGCCCTGGGGACGTTGAGTTTTTTGCCTTGAATCGTGCTCATAAGCCGGTTGGGCTGTTAAATATCGGCAGTGGCTGCCTCGGCCGGGCTGGTTACAACGCTCGCTATCCACTGCGCTAATAGCGCTTAAAAGCTGCACTTCGGTGCGGCTTTTTTCTTTGCTATACTAAGTTACATATATGACTGAGAAAAAATTTCCGGATGGTTTTTACTGGGGTGCAGCAACAGCGTCATACCAAGTAGAAGGAGGTATTTATAATACAGACTGGGCAAAGGCAGCGACTGAAGGTCGAGTGCCAGAGTGTGGCGAGGCATGTGATCACTATAACCGGTATGAAGCAGATTTTGATATTGCTAAATCTCTAGGACATACGGCACATCGCTTATCAATTGAATGGTCACGGATAGAACCAGAAGAAGGAAAGTTTGACCACGATGCAATTGAGCATTACCGAAATGTGCTACAAGCTCTTAATCGTCGCGGAATAAAACCCTTTGTGACACTTTGGCACTGGACACTTCCATTATGGTTGTCTCATTCGGGAGGGATTGAACGCAAAGATTTTCCTGAAGTATTTGCTCGTTATGCAGCCTATGTGGTTAAAGAATTAAAAGATGAAACAGAACATTTCTCTACTTTAAACGAACCTTATAGTGTAATTATTAATGGGTGGTTGCAAGGTGAGTTTCCTCCATTCAGAAGGTTTTCACTATTAAATTTTTTGAAAGTAAGAGGTGACGATGTTGATGGTAAGAAGACAAAAAATGATTGGTTGGCTCCAATTAAATTCTTTACCTTAGCAAATGTTTTGGCTAAGGCTCATAACTTAGCTTACAAATCAATTAAGCAAGTAAGTCCACAGACTCAAGTCTCAATTGTCTTTCAAATCCACGCTATTAATGCAGTTGGAGGACTTTACTCAAAAATAGTTTCATACCTTGAAAATTGGCACCGCAATCACCGTTTTCTTAAAAAGGTCTATAAACAATGTGATGTCCTTGGGATAAATTACTATTTCAGTACAGATGTTGGTGGTAGCAAAGTCTATCCAAAGACAGATATGGGTTGGGATAGTCGGCCAGAAGGAATTTATCAGGCCCTCATGATGGCTAAGCGTTATCAAAAACCAATTTTTGTGGCTGAGGCAGGATGTGCTGATGAGAAAGATGCCTTTCGAGCAGAGTACATAACTAAAACTGTTAGAGGTATCCATCAGGCAATAACTGATGGTGTCCAAGTAAAAGGATATATGTACTGGTCATTGCTAGATAACTACGAATGGGCACATGGTTTTTCCAAGCGTTTTGGATTAGTTGAAATAAATTACGAGACACAAGAGCGAACTATTCGTCCATCTGCATACGTGTATAAGAAAATCTGCGAACAGAATACAGTGTTAGAATAAGACTATATGTCTTGGATATTCCTGGCAACAATCGGCCAATTGCTGAACGCAATTGTGGCGTTTTCGGATAAGTACATTGTCTCTGATGAAAACGCACTGCCCCGACCTTTTGTGTATGCTTTTTATTCTTGCATCCTGACTGGCTTTTGGGGTGTTATCTATCTCTTTGGTTATATTCCCGGATTAACTGATTTGGGAATGCCGTCGTTTAGTAATGTTGAGAGTCCAACCATCCAAGTAATTGGTATGTCCTTCTTGGCGGCGTATACCTTCTTTATGGCACTGGTGTCCATGTACGATGGACTTAAACGTGCAGAGGCAGTCAATGTCATCCCGGTCATTGGTGCGGTATCTGCACTAGCCACTTTTGGAATGAGTCATCTCTTCTTGGGAACTCCATTTACTGCCAACTTCATGTGGGGCGTGATGGTGTTGTCGCTCGGTACATTGTTGGTAGCGCAAACAATTCCCAATCGAAACATTGTTTTAAATGTCCTGCATAGTGGTGTATTTTTTGCCCTCCACTTTGTAGCTATGAAGGGACTTTTTGTTCAGACTAGTTTTGATGACGGGTTCTTCTGGTCACGGGTTAGTTTTGTAGTATTTGCATTATCACTACTGATGGTTCCTACTTATTACGATAAGGTGTTTAGTCAGAGCCAAAAGACCACCAAAAAAACTGGTGTCATTGTAGTGGCTACTAAAGTCTTGGCAGGTATTGCGGCGTTCCTTATCCTCAAGGCAACTGATATGGGTGATGTGGCGGTAGTACAGGCACTTGATGGATTGAAGTTCGTATTTATCTTGGCTATCACCATTGTGTTTGGTGCTTTGCTCCCAGACTCAGCTGTTAGTCACGAACCACGGCCGAAGGAAGTAATGCGGCGGACGCTTTATGTAGCTGTGATTGCAGTTGGGTATTTAATTTTGTTTTTGTAATATGCCTTGGTGGAAAATTATTCTTATAGCACTGGCCGTGAAAATCACGTTATTGTTTTTGATAATTGTGTTTTTGGCGCAGAAGGAAGTACCGGCTGAGATTACCTATGGTATGTCTTTTAATACTATGTACGCGACGGAGCTCGGTCTTGATTGGAAGGAGACGTATGATGCTTTGCTAAATGACCTTGGAGTCAGACATCTTAGACTAGCGGCGCACTGGCCAATGGTTGAGCCGGTTGATGGAGTATACAATTTCGTGGAGCTTGATTATCAAATCGCTGAAGCCGAGCGTGTGGGAGCTGAAGTAGTCTTGGCGGTCGGCCG
>Ga0076283_107_pt1 | contig 13847 bp, 14 predicted proteins | sample RifGroF2_FD_67787 | JGI IMG/M metagenome (GOLD analysis project Ga0076283, IMG submission 67787) | Parcubacteria bacterium GW2011_GWF2_44_8 | reverse complement strand
ATATCTAACCACCACCTTACCGTACGTAAACTCCGACCCTCATATCGGATTTGCGCTCGAGATTATTCAAGCGGATACTCTAGCTCGCTACTGGCGACTTCTAGGTCATGAAGTATTTTTTAATACTGGTACCGATGAACATGGCCAGAAGATTGCTCAGAAGGCTGACGAAAGAGGAGAGGATCGTCAAATTTATGTCGACCATTATGCTAGTGAATTCAAGAAGCTCGGCCCTGCGCTCAACCTTTCGTTTGATAACTTCATTCGTACCACTGATAGTGATCACAAACTAGCTGCTCAAGAAATTTGGCGCCGCTGCGAGGCCAAGGGTGATATCTATAAAAAGAAGTACAGTGGCCTGTACTGTGTTGGTTGTGAGCTTTTCTACAAACCCGAAGAACTACTTGAAGGCAAGGTGTGTCCAATTCACACGACTCCGTGCCAAGAAATTGAAGAAGAAAATTATTTCTTTAAACTTTCAAACTACCAGGCATACCTAGAAGAGTACTTAAGCCAAGAGGGAGTGATATTGCCAGAGTGGCGTCGCCAAGAAGCTATAAACTTTGTGACTGCCGGTCTTGAAGACTTTAGCATCAGTCGCGAGAAGGCCCGTCTCAACTGGGGTATTCCAGTACCCGGTGACGACAACCAAGTCATGTATGTGTGGTTTGACGCCCTCACTAATTACATCTCTACTCTTGGCTGGCCAGAGGAGGGAGGAAACTTCACTAAATTTTGGAAGGAGGGCGAAGTCTTACAGTTAGCCGGCAAAGACCAAATCCGCTTCCAGTCTGTGATGTGGCAAGCCATGCTCAAGAGTGCCGACGTCAAAGCAACTGATAAAGTTGTCTACCACGGCTTTATTAATAGTGGCGGCCACAAGATGAGTAAGAGCCTTGGTAACGTTATTTCACCGTACGAGATGATTGCCAAATATGGTACCGACGCTACAAGGTACATCCTGCTTCGTCACGTCCATCCATTTGACGACTCTGATGTGACTTGGGAAAAGATGGATGAGTGGTACACCGCTAATCTGGTAAACGGCCTAGGAAACCTTGTCGCTCGCGTTATGAAGATGGCAGAGACTCACCTTGATGACCCGGTATCAATAAATTCTTTACCGCCTATTACTATGCAGGCACTAAATGAGCTCAACTTTCAAGGTGCACTCGATACTATTTGGCACGCAGTACAAACCCAAGATGAAAAAATTGCTACTACCGAACCATTCAAGTTGGTAAAGACAGATAAGCCAGCAGCACAAGAAATAATTTCAGACCTTGTTCGTGAAGTGCATGGGATTGCTTCTTACCTAGCTCCAATCATGCCAGATACTTCAGCCATCATTCTAAAAGCCGTCGCTGAAAACAAAAAACCAGAAAACCTCTTCTCTCGACTCGAACAATAAAAATAAAACCTTCCAATCAATTGGAAGGTTTTATTTTTTAAGATATTCAGTATTCCAATCGATTGGACTATTAAAGCTTCCTAAGAAACTGCCACCTATTCTTATCATTATAGCGGGGGAGACCAGCTCTTAAAATAAAATCTATAGTTTCAAGCAATTCACGGTAATCCTTTTTATTTTTTGTTAATGCTTTAATTGTGTTTGAAAAATCTCCTCTATCGTAACGGGCATATAATTTACCAACTGTTGATGGGCTAATGTGCAGTATGTTAGAAATTGCGTATGAACTACCTCCTTCATGAATCATGGTGATAGCAGCCAAGCGTTTGGCTAACATTATTTTTTCTTCTTTACCTAAAAACTCAAAGATAAACCCCGTGGCTTGTGTTTGTGAGATACGTCCTATGACTTCAGTCATTTGATCGATTAAAAGCACTTCCGTCTCTTTGCTCAAGTTGTTTTTTGAAACTCTTGCCATATTAATAATTTTACCGAGTATTCCAATCGATTGGAATACTCGGCCCTGCACAATTGATTGTTAAAAATAGTCCAATCGATTGGACTATTTGGCTCTTAAATTCGTGATAGAATTTGGAAATGAAATACACTTGTATCGACACTCATACTCATTTGAACCTACCGGCTTTTGCCGAAGATAGGGAAGAGGTGTTGGCTCGTACCTTGGCAGACCAAGTAGCCCATATAAATATCGGCACCACTGAAAAGACGAGTAAGCTCGCGGTTGAGATAGCTGACGCAAATGAAGGTTCGTGGGCGATTATTGGACTACATCCCATTCAAGCTGCTCCGGGTTCTGAAGATGAGGACGAAGACGATCGAGGCGGCACTCCGGCTCCAACTGGCGGCGAAGCCTTTAACTCGGACTTCTACCGCACTCTTGCTAAAAGCTCCAAAGTCGTCGGGATTGGTGAATGTGGCTATGACTACTACCACACACCAAAAGACAGCTTTGCGGTGCAGGAAGAGGCCTTTGTGGCCCAAATACAGCTCGCAAATGAGCTCGGGCTGCCACTGATGATTCATACTCGTGGCCCACAGCCGGGTGAGGAAAGTCCAACTGGACGTAGTGTCTACGAGGATGTGTATCAGACCCTAAAACAATACTCAAAGGTACCAGGAAATATCCATTTTTATGCTGGAACACTTCCTGAAGCTGAGAAGTTTTTTGAACTAGGCTTCACAGTATCTTTTACTGGAGTGATTACTTTTGCCAAGATGTATGAAGACTTGGTGCGAGCTATACCACTGACCCACATGCACGCTGAGACTGACTCGCCATATGTCTCACCGGTTCCATACCGCGGTCAGCGCTGCGAGCCGCGTTATGTCGCTGAGGTAGTCAAGAAAATCGCTGAGATCAAGCAGCTACCGCTAGAAGAAGTCCAAGAGCAACTCCTCTTGAATGCAGAGAGACTCTACAAAATTAATTTACACTAAAAAACGAGCCACCCCGGCTCGTTTTTTTGTATCCCCACCGATACCGCAAGAGGGCTTATTTATAGTATTTGAGTGTCATAATTATATGGAAAAGACATTTATTAATTCACGCCAACTTCATGTACATTATTTTATTAATTATTGTGAGTATTTATTTTTACGGAAAACTAACTAAGTTAGAATTTGATATAAGAGTACTGAAAGACCAAGTAAACAAAAATTCTGAATCAGCTGTGGCCACTGCAGCACCAGCTGAGGTAGGGCAGTTTGAATCTCATCTGGCCCTAAACGAGTCTGGTGAAATAGTGGGTGAGACACAGGTCCCTGTTATTGCTGCCGACATACCGCCGGCCTATAGTCCTGAGGAAGTAAATTTTGGAATTATCGATTGGCTCAAAAAGGATTTTATGGTCAAGCTTGGCGCCTTCCTGCTCCTCATCGCTCTTGGTTGGTTTGTGAGTTATGCCTTTGCTAATAACTGGATTGGTCCAGTCGGGCGAATTGTCATTGGTCTTATGCTTGGTGCTGGTTTTATGGTGGCTGGAACATTGCGAGCCAGCAAGAGTAAAAGTCAGGGCGGTATCTTTGTGGTGCTGGGCTCAGCGATTGTACTTCTGACTGTATTTGCTGCTCGTGAGATGTATGACCTGTTTACACCAGTTACAGCACTTCTTGTGATGTTTATGTCAGTGGTGTTTGTGGCCAAGTTTGCAGTGTCTTACCGCATGATTAGTGTGGCTGTGGCCGGATTGGCCTTGGCTGCCATCGCGCCGTTTTTGACAGCCTCACCAACGGCAGATGTTGTGATGTTGTTCTCTTACCTTACCGTCATCATTGTTGGTAGTTTGTGGGTGCTCTCGCTCATGAAGGCAAATGTACTGCTGCTCTTGGCTCTTGGTGTGACAGCGTTGTATAGCGCTCCGTATATGTTTATACACGGTGAAGACGCGGTTATCGCACTTGGGTTCGGCTTCTTCTTCACGCTGTTATTCTTCGTTAGTAACTTGTTTATTTTTGTTCGTTGGCCAGATGGGGCTAGTGAAATGAATTATTTTGTGGCCGTGGGTACAGGCTTCTACTTGTTCTTGTGGATTTTGGACACCAACGCTTTTGATGATAGTTGGAAGAGTTTGGTCTACTTGGCTTGGGCGCTGGTGTTTGCTTACGGGTCGTTTATTGTCTTTCGAGTTCTCCAAAACAAGGTGCCGTTTTATCTATATGGTGCAGTAAGCTTAGGACTACTAGCAGCAGCTACCGCTACTGTATTTGAAGGAGAAGTATTGGCGATTGTGTACACTGTTCAGATTACAACCTTGGTGGTGTTAGCCAGTCGGGTACTTGGCAATTACGATGTGGCTGGACGCCTGTCTTGGTTGTACTTGGCGCCAATCATGCTCACAGTCGAAAGTCTTGATTCATATGCGTGGCGGACCGGGGATATATTCCATTCTGACTCACTAGTGATAATTAATTTAATTTTGTGTTTGTCGGTAGCCGCGTATGTACTTCATGGTGGTCAAGACAAAACAGACGAGCCTGTAAATGCTGCCAGTACACTTACGGTCTTTGCTAGTCTCTACGCGGTGGCGTGGGTTTGGCTCGCGACACACGCCGCCTTGGCGTATGAACAGGGGACAATGGTCGCATTGTTAATTTATTTGATTACTGGACTGACCCTTTATATCGAGGGACGTTCTATGGGAAGTCAGGGACTCAAGATTGCTGGAGCTGCTTTGATTGCGATTGTAGTTGGTCGGTTACTCTTGGTAGAAGTGTGGGCCATGACTATTACCGGACGCATCATCATCTTTACTATTGTTGGTGTCGTACTAATCTCAACCGCCTTTATCAAAAAACTAAACACACCCAACCATGACTAGTTCAATTATCCAGTTGCGTCGCAGTTTTCAGGTGGCACTGGCGGCTTGCCTCGCACTTCTTGTGCCGATGCTTTCCTTGGCGGATATGAGTCAGACCCAAGCGTTTGCTACTCAGTCTGAGATATTAGTGCCAACTGATTTACTGAAACCAACAGTTATTGAAATAGTGGTTAACTCCTACGCCAGTGACGATCGTACGCTGATGGTGTGGAGTAGTAGTACTATGGCATCAGTTCCGCACTACTATAAAATTGACCGCCAGAAGGTGCTGGTGCCAATCAGTGTTTCAAATGAAGAAGAAAACCTAGCGGCTCTGACTGATAATAATGAGGTGACGTTTGTAAACTTCCCACTCATAAATGGAGAGGAGACAGTCACACAGCTCATGATTGAAGCTGAATCTTCTGTAAGAGCTTCTGGCATAAATGTATCTTTGGCTAGTAATGTAATTGCACCTAAATCGGTCAAAATAACCGCCCTTAATAAACAGTCATCTCCGGACGACCAAGTTGGTAGTCAGGTGCTGTACACCGGGCAACTATCAACAGCTGATGGACGCATTAAGTTTCCGACCACTAGCGCTGATGTATGGTTGGTAGAGTTTACTCATACCCAGCCACTTAGACTAACTGAGCTATCACTTGCTCAGGAGGGTCGCCCGACGACTGAACGCCGGACACTCCGTTTTTTGGCACAACCCGATGAATCATATACCTTGTATGCAAATCCAAACGGTCCTCAGTCAGCGGTACGTCAGGCATATTCTTTGTCAGCCGTTAAAGAAGTGGTTATAGGAACATTGTCTCCTAAGCAGCCAAACCCTTATTATGTAGAAAGCGATAAAGATAATGATGGGGTAGTAGACCGTTTAGATAATTGTCCAACTCTCTCAAATTCTGACCAAGCAGATATTGATGGAAACAAAGTTGGAGACACCTGCGACGATTGGGATGTGGATGGTTTGATTAATTCTGTAGATAATTGTCCAAATTTACCAAACCAAAATCAGCGTGATGAAGATGGTGATGGACTCGGCGATGTTTGTGACGATGAAGAAAGTAGACTAACCGAAAAGTATCCATGGATATCTTGGCTTGGATTGTTGATGGCAGCCATGGCTATCGGTTCAATGTTTTGGCTGGTACATACAGCACCAAAGCCGGATATGAAGAAGAAGGAGGAGGAAGACACTGTGGTCTAGTGATACAAACAAAAAGCCCGGCGCGAAACGCGCCGGGCTTTTTGTTTAATCAAAGATAGTAATCAAGTATTTATCAAGTTCACGTTGATCAAGATCGTAGAAGCTCTTGTCTTGGCGGTGTAGGTCGCTAGCAAGGTCGACTCCCACAAAGCGCCAGTGCCATGGTTCAAAGATGTAGAAACCATTACCTTCTGGGTAAGAGAGGATGAAGCCATAACGGTGTGCATTCTCTAGGAGCCAAGCGTACGCTTCAGTCTGCGCAAAGCTGGTAAAAGTACCTCCGGTAGCTGGGTCAGTTAGGTCTAGTGTGGTACCAAGTTGGTGTTCTGAGTAACCCTGGTCGGCCGAGAAGGCGTTTGAACCAGTACCGTAGACTTGAGTGTACTGGCCCTTGAGATCCGCTTGTTCATCAAATGAACGATAGGCAGAGATAACTTTGAGGTCATGTCCAGCGCGCTTGGCGGCATCTAGTAGGTCCGTTAGGAAGCCAATGGCGTCGCCGTGGAAGTACTGATCCTTTTTGCCTGGTAAAATGTATTTCTCTTCAATTTGGCGAATTTTCATCGGCACGAAGTTTTCGTTGAGGAAGTAAGTACGAGAGTATTTCTGGAGAAGTTCCTCGTCAGTCTTTGAGAGCTTATCTAGTACCCCCACTGTGCCAGAGATTTCACGGATTTGGTCTTCAAATTCTTCGTTGCGGTCTTCCTCTCGTTTTAGGTCACGCTCTACGTCTTCGAGTTCCTCAAGGGTGAGGGCAAGACGTGAGGATAAGTCGGCTATAGTTGTACTAGCTAGTTCACGTTCTTGCTCTAGAGTGTTGGTAGAAGAGGCGTTTTCAAGCAGGAAGTAGTTACGTTCCTCGAGCAGCATATTTATCTTCTGGTTCTGGTTATAGTACTCATAATAGAGATAACCCATTACCGCTAGAAGGACAGTCAAAATGGCGATAAACAGCAGGTTAGTATTTCGTTTTGGGGTTTCCATACGGCTTATTCTAGCATGCTTGTGTTCCTTGAATAAGCCAATTTTTTGTGGTAAGGTTGTCCCGTTACCAAATAAGTTCAAAGACAACATGTCAGAGACAATAATGCCAGCAGCCGAAGCATCTTCGACTAGTGAAGTAGAATTCACAAGTTACGAGTTTGCTTTCCACGTTCTTCCAACGGTTGCTGAAGGGGAAGTACCAAGTGTCGTTGATTCATTCAAGGCACTCATTACTAAAGCAGGAGGTCAGATTTTTGATGAAGAAGTAGCACAACGTTTTGATCTTGCATACGATATTTCAAAGTATCTTGAAGGCAAGAATCGAAAGTTCAGTAGTGCTTACTTCGGATGGGTACGTTTTCGTCTCCCAGCGTCAGCTTTGACTGAACTAACAGAGGCAATTGACGGACAAAAAGAAATTCTCCGTTACCTCCTCGTTAAACTCACAAAGTTAGAGGAACAGAATCCTTTCCGTTTCCACGAATCAATCGCAGATCGAAAGGTTCGAACTATCACTGACGAAGAGGTTGTTGAAGAGGTTACAGAAGACGCTGAAGTAGTTATCGCTGACGAAGCAACAGTTGAAGCTGAAGCTGAAGTCGCTGCAGATGACAAAAGTGAAGAAGAAACAGTATAATAGACGTACTAGTCACTAACCACACATCAGTATGTACCTCAACAAAGCAATGATTTTCGGAAACCTTACCCGAGACCCAGAGATGAAGGCACTCCCAAGTGGTATGCAAGTTTGTTCATTCTCACTCGCTACCAACCGTGTCTACAATGACCGAGACGGCAAGCGACAAGAGATTGCGGACTACCACAACGTTGTAGTATTTGGAAAGCAGGCAGAGAACTGTGCCAAGTACCTCACTAAGGGAAGTAGCACATACGTCGAAGGACGAATGCAAACTCGCTCATGGGAAAAAGACGGAGTAAAACAATACCGAACTGAAGTCATTGCTGACCGTGTCCAATTTGGACCGAAGGGAAGTGGCGCACCAAGCAACAACAATGCAGGTGGAGCCGCAGCTGATACCGGAAGTCAGGATAAGGGAGCATCAGTGCTACCGGATTATCCAGAGGAAGAGATCAATCCAGAAGACATCCCATTTTAAGATTCTGAATGTACCCAATCTACTTTGTTGCGACGTCGCTTTCCTCGGTCACGGTAGTCATCTACCGCTCCCTCAGAAAGCTAGTCGCGCCGCGTAGCTCGGGCACCTCAAAATCTTAAAATCTGGAACAATATTTGAAATTTGAAACTTTACTAGCCAAAAAATACCAACATGGAACAACACAACCTACACAAGAAGGATGCTCTCGAGCACATTGACTACAAAGACATCAACAAGCTTGGTGCTTATGTAAACCCACACGCTCGTATGTTTAGTCGACGTCGCTCAGGCTTTTCAGCCAAGGCACAACGTGACTTCGCACGTGCTATCAAGCGTTCACGCTTTATGGCCCTTACACCATACATCCAGCACTAATTTGCTAAAAAATAGAAAAGCCGGGCCCCTTCGCGGCCCGGCTTTTCTAGTACTTGCATTTTTTTCAAAAAAATGGAATGATATCGCCAGTTAGCTCCTGGGTACTAGTTTTGTGCAGGCCCTCTTTCTCATTGTGACTTCTCCCGTGTCCTATCTGGAACACACACGTGGCAGTAATGTACCAAAGAGATTGAGGGTCTGCCCCTTATTTCATTTTCTGAAGCCAAGGCCGTCATGCAGTAGCATCGCGGCTTTTCATTTGTCTGCGTATATGGCATGCTGAGCATTGGCTTTGTTGTTTGCAATTTAAAGGAGTTTTTAAAATGATACATTCGTATGAATTCCGGCTTGCGTTTTTGCTGTCTGGCGTGGCCTTCATCATCGCATCGAGTTATGGCCAATCGCTCACCGGTGTCTGGTGGGCTGTCGGTGTTTTGGCCGCTCATTTCTTTTTGTGTTGGATTTTTGGAACTCCGTACGCGTTTGATGTCCTTCCGATAGATAAGTTCGCCAGAAGCAAAATCTCTACACCCATCCAGTGACCATATCCTCTTGGCTGCTGGTGTTTGGGTTCAGTGATAGCATCATTGAGCAGTCAAGCTCATCGTGGTGGTCTTCCATCGGGTACATGCTTTTGGCGGTGATTTTGTTCATTGCTTGGCCGGCGCGTATCTGGGGCAATTTTGCTTCCATGATTGTTGACGCCTCTGAGGAGAACCTTAATCGCAAGGGAAGTACTGCCGGTGGATTCGAGGCTGAGTAAGACACCTCACCTCTACAAAAAAGAGCCGCAAACCCTCCCGGGTTTGCGGCTCTTGTATTTCTAGGGGTTAAGGTATATATTATTTGTCTCTTGTTCTTCTGGGAAGTGCCATGATTTTCTTCTGGTTTCCCTGGGTGCTGTGGCCGCTTTGGCAGGTACTGGCAAAACTTCCTCCGGGTTATCCTCGGTCGGAAACTGCATCAGGCCGCGCCGCTCTGCGCCCCGCACCTCAGCCGCTGGCTGGGCATATGGTTCTGGTCCATAGTTAGCTCCGCCCCATTTCGCAAACCCACCGCAGACCCAAAAGGTCTGCGGTTTAATTATGTCCAGACTTGCGTTTTTATCCTAGAGATGGAAAGATACAGATTGGTAGAAGTGTGTTCACTCATTACCCTCTAAAGGAGACCGTCATGGTGCTGTTTAGTATGTATGTGAAGTGGCGGATTGCGGCCATCGCTGCAGTTCTGGTGTTCTTGACCTTACCTGTCATGGATGTGCTCCCGCGCATCCTTCTCTCACTCGGCTTTGGTTTGATACCACTCTGGGTCTTGCCCTCTGGCGGGGCTGAGCCTGGCGACGAGTTCACCTGGGCCCGGACCTTCCTTGGCCTGCCGATGCTGTTTATGTACTCAGTACTCGGCGCGTTTGTCTGGTGGAACGACGCCGTTTGGTGGAGCAACCTCATCGCTGTCGGGGTGCTCATCATGGGGATTGTGCTCAGTGTGGCACTGAAGTTCTTCGCCAACAGAATGGACGATGCCGACAACACCTTCCTGTAAACCGGGCAGGCAATCAAAAAACCGCGACCCTTTTGGTACGCGGCTTTTTTCTTAGTGGGGAAGCTTACGCCTTCTCAACTCGTTCTGAGTAGTTTCCGTCTTCAGTGTTGACGGCAATGATGTCTCCTTGGTTGATGAACATCGGTACCATAACCTTGGCTCCAGTTTCAACAATTGATTCCTTAAGTGCATTACCTGAAGTGTTGCCCTTACTGGCGTCTACTGTCTCTGTCACCTTAAGTTCAACTTTGATTGGAATCTTTACGCCAATGATGTTGTCGTTGTATACCAAAGCTGAGAGTTCACTACGGTCTTTGATAAATTGACCTTGGTCGCCGACTAAGTCAGCTGATAGGTTGAAACGTTCAGCTGGCTTGCCAGTGATGTGAAATACGTACTCGTTGCCCTTGCGGTACACAAATGTGATGTTCCAAGTATCGAGGTCAGCTTCTTCAGCTACTTCGTTAACGTGGAAGGTGTTTTCAATCAAACGGCCAGAAACCAGGCTCTTGAGCTTGGTGTTGTTTACTGGCTTACGCTTTTGCTTACGAAAAACGTGTGAAGAGATGACGATACAAGGTTCGTCGTTAAATACGATGACTTTTTTTACTGTGATTTCGTTATATGAGAGGACTGCCATATATGTTTAAAATTAGGCTTACATCGTGAATGCAGGCTTGTCTCAGTGCTACACTATTTAAGCCCCAAGATACTACCATATATGTCAGGACTAACAAATAGCGACCCCGAACTAACTATCTTCTCAGATGAGGAGCTCCTTCATGAGTCTAAGCTTAAACCATGGCTTTTTGGCCAGCTGGTTGAACGCTATCAAGCGGCTTTTTTGCGTAAAGCACTAAATATTGTTCGTGATCCACGCGATGCAGAGGAGGTGGTATTAGATACTTTTACCAAAATCTATGTCCATGCGGACAGTTTTGTCCCACAATCTGGCGCGCAGTTTTCGTCGTGGGCGTACCGCATCCTCATGAATACTGCCTTTACCCGCTACCAAAAGCTCATTAAAGAAGGGCAGCGGTTTATGATTTTTGAACCAGAGTATGAGCAGTTTGTCGGGGAGCGGGCCAATCACTCAGGCTTTGAAGAACAACGTGACGGGATTGAGCGTGTGTTAGCTCGTTTACCTGGACACTTTTCATACGTACTACGTCTGCATTATCTTGAGCGCTGGTCACACGAAGACATCGCCTCGACCACTGGCGAGAAGGTGGGCACCATCAAAGCTAGAATTCACCGTGCCAAAGAAGCCTTCAGGCGGGAAAACAAAACCGGGGAGGCAGAGATGTTGTTGTAACCAAAGTAGTAGCTGACCAGTTATATAAAGTATGAAACACATCGAACATAATCTGCGCAGTATCAAACGCCGCATCATGATGCGTGTTTGGTACAGTTATGCTTTGTCATTAGTGACTAGAGGCGGCTTTGTGTATGGTCTAGCACTTGGGGGAGCAGTAGCTCTCTTTGGTCGTCTGACACATGTTGCTGCTATTACCCACAATCTACTTGAGGTACCACTAGGTTCAGTACCAAGTTATGTCTGGACAACTATCACTGGTGCCTTAGCTGGAGGTGAGGTACTAACTGTGCTGGTAACTCTGAGTTTGATAATTATGACCGCTGGTGCCCTACGCAAGCTACGCGACTTATTTCATACTGAAGTACAGACAGCTTAAGAACCTACCCACAAACCCCAGATAGGCTCTAGTACATATAAAAAGCGGGGAGGCCTATGGCCTCCCCGCTTTTTATGTATCTACTTCCTAATCAGCGTCACTTCCGGTTGCCTTCTTGGTGTCTTCCTTCAAAGACTTGCGAATGTGGGTCAAAAGTTCCTTTTCAACCTTTGGATTTTCGCGTAGGAAAGTGCGAGCCGCGTCATAGCCACGACCGAGCTTCACTTCAGTACTTTCATCTCCACCTGGTGGGACAAAGGTATATGAAGCTCCAGACTTCTTGATGTATCCGTACTTTTCTCCAAGGGCTAGGAGTTCACCTTGTCTAGAAATACCTTCTCCGTAGATAAGGTCAAACTCAGTAGTGCGGAATGGGGAAGCGACCTTGTTCTTTACTACCTTTACGCGATGACGACCGCCAACTACTTCTTCACCCTTCTTAATTTGGGCGATACGACGGATGTCCAGACGAACTGAAGTGTAGAACTTAAGAGCCTTTCCGCCTGGGGTAGTTTCTGGGTTACCAAACATCACACCAACTTGCATACGAATTTGGTTGATGAAGATAACCACTGTCTTACTCTTGGCTACAATTCCCGTGAGCTTACGCAAAGCCTGACTCATGAGACGAGCTTGCTTACCTACATGGTGTGCACCCATTTCACCTTCGATTTCATCACGTGGGGTAAGGGCTGCTACCGAGTCGATAACAATTACATCAATTTTGCCTGAACGAACGAGAGATTCAACAATCTCAAGTGCTTGCTCGCCGTTGTCTGGCTGAGAGATAAGAAGTTCATCAAGCTTTACGCCAATACTACGTGAGTATTCAGGATCCATAGCGTGCTCCGCGTCGATAAACGCACAGATACCGCCCATCTTTTGTGCCTCCGCTACAGCGTGTAGGGAAAGGGTAGTTTTACCAGAAGATTCTGGTCCAAAAATTTCAATGATACGTCCGCGAGGGAAGCCGCCAATACCAAGCGCATCATCAAGACCAATTGAGCCAGTTGAAATAGCATCAACATCAACTCTCTTACTCTCATTGAGAGTCATGATTGAGTCATCTCCGAACTTGGTTTTGATAGCCCGTAGAGTCTCAGCAATACTTTCAACTCCAGCATGCTTGTCGGTATTGGCCTCTCCAATAGTCTTTTTTTCCTTGGCTACTTTTTTCTTTACCATAATATGAAATGTATTTAGCTAGTTATTGTTGTGTAATCTGCTTCTGGCCTGGCTGACCCGGGCTTTCTTCAGTGGCTCCTGGCTCATAGGTGAGGGCAGGGACAGCTCCTTCGTATTCTAGTTGTGGTGCTTCAGTAGTTCCTTCCGGTTTATCCATTTCTATCTTTAGTATCTCTCCTTCGTTTCCGCCGTTTGCTTCTGGGTTTGGTGGTATAGCTTCTGCCAAGACATCCGGTGGTTGTTCTGGTGGCGCTCCTCCCTCGGCTGCCGCTACTGGCTTCTCAACTGAAGGAATGGATGCGGTCATACGTTCGAGTAGTTTTCCGGCTCCAAACTTGGCTCGTTTACGTTTGTATTGTGCGTTCAAGAGCTTCTGAAGCAAGATATAATCATAACTTTCATCATAGTCAGGTTCGGCCATGATTAATGTTCGCCAATCAATTTGTTCAGGTAGTTCTGGCTCTGTATCAAATAAGTGATCAATAGAAGAGAGGACTCCTTCTGTAATTCTCTTAAGCTGCGCTGTCAAAGCCAACTTTTCTCTGCCGACAGTTATTTCTTCGTTGTTAGCGATTAGCTCGCCAATATCCTCGGTCTCATCATTTGACTCTGGGTCAACAATTACTTCTCTAGCTTCAACATCAATCACGTTCTCGTCGGTTTCTTGCGAAGTTACTTCCGCGGTGAGGGAAGTGTCAGTTTCTGGGGTCGACTCTGCCACTTCGGACAATTCAACTGACGTCTCACTGTCTTCGACTGTCTCAGCTGATACATCAATAGTGTCATCCATTGCCGCTACATCTTCCATGGTGGCTATAGGGTAGGCCGGATTATCTTCCGCAAAGGAGATGGTGTTTAAGTCAACAGCTGGTTCAATTTTATACGCAGCCTCTGCCGCTCGAAATTCAGCTTCGTTTGCATACATGCCGTTGTACTCGGCCGAAGCATCAAACTGAGGCAGAGCCTCAGTATTGGCTTGAGGAATTCTTTCGTTAGTAT
>Ga0076283_103_pt1 | contig 14584 bp, 14 predicted proteins | sample RifGroF2_FD_67787 | JGI IMG/M metagenome (GOLD analysis project Ga0076283, IMG submission 67787) | Parcubacteria bacterium GW2011_GWF2_44_8 | reverse complement strand
TTTGGGGAGCCAATTTACAGTAAATCTGTCGGCCGGGGTCATTTCCACCCTATTCCAAAGGTGGATTCAGCCATTTTGACTATAAAAAACATTAATCGTGACCACTTTATTGGAGTATACACGGCTCTTTTTTTTGAAATCCTTCATCTTGGCCTAGGTAAGAAGCGCAAGCAACTACTGGCTAACCTCACTGAAAAATTTAAGCGAGATGATTTAGAGACGGTATTTACCGAACTTGACCTGTCGCTCACTATCCGCGGGGAAGATGTATCACTCAACAACTGGCTGCTACTGACCAAAAAACTATCCACACTCTAATCCACAGCAGTTTCATACTTAATACACGCTACTCACATTTCATACACAGATATATACACACCTAAGAAAGCGTCCGCGGTTTAACTGCTATAATAAATGAATGGATGACCAATCTAAAAATAGAGTCATTGGCGCTTTTGTCGTAGGCTTTGCCATCGTCGCTGGTGCATATACCCTCAGTTCATTTACCAAACCAACACTCTCAGTTCCAACAGAGAGTGTTGCAACTGTGGCTGCTGCCCCAACTCGGGTTGCTATAGAAGTACAGGATGCTAACGATGACGGTATAGAAGATTGGCGTGAGACATTTATTACTCCATCACAAACTATCCGATCAAACACTAGTACCACCACTCCATTTGTCCCAGAAACAGTGACCGAGCAATTTGGTGTAAACTTTTTTCAAGACATCGTTCGCATGAAAGGGTACGACGGAATTGGCCGCACAGAGGAGCAGGTTTTGAATGACACAATTAAAAACCTAACCAGCCTAGCCAAAGACACCATAATTGACGTCAGAAGCATCGTGATTGGTGAGGACTCGTCAGCTCAAGCAGTTCGCACTTACGCTAACTCCCATGCTGATATCATCCTTACCTACGGTAAGACCGGAACTCGTCCTGAGCTTGAAGTTCTTGATGAACTTCTAAAAACCGCTAGTCCTGAGGCCGCAAAGGAGCTCGGTGTAATCGCCAATGCCTACAAAAACATGTCTGAACAAGTTCAGAAGCTAGTAGTTCCACCCCAATTGGCCAAAATGCATTTGGATTTAATTAACGTCTACCAGGCGCTCTATATTGATATTTCAGCTATGCAGGGCGCCATCACAGACCCAATGGTCAGTTTGATTCGCTTACAGCGTTACGAGGATGACGCCGACGGACTGGTGTACGCTATGGAAAACATGTACCAGGCGGTATTGCCGTATGCCAGTGCCTTTGAACGAAACGATTCGGCTTTATTATTCGTGGATTACAGAGGTAGCAACTAATAGGTAATAGAAATTTTATGAATTCTTTTCACAACATCGTACAAAAATTCGCCACAGGACTAATCCTCTTGATTGTTGCCTTCACTGCCACGTACATTCCACAACCTTTTAATGAGATTAAAGAAGCTCACGCCTTGGCTTCTGGTAGTGTGATCTCAGATCCTGGCAACACTGCTGTTAACACCGTCACTGCCGGTACAACTGGCTCAACCGCCGCTTCAACTGGAGTATCAGCTGGGCTCCAGACTACTCTAAACTACAAAGAGCTGACACTTGATGGATTGATGTGGGCCATGGCCAAACAAACCCTTTCAAACATGGTTACCAGTATCATTAACTGGATTAATACTGGTTTTGAGGGTAGTCCATCCTTTGTCCAAGACCTAGATCGCTTCCTGCTTAATGCTGCTGATGAGACTTTAGGTCTATACCTAGAGCAAATGGCTGACCTGTCATTCTTGTGTGACCCATTTAGACTTGATGTCCGAATTGCACTGGCCACCATTAAGTCTGAGACCCGCGATAACAGCGCTCCAAGTTGTACAATTACCGGAGCTCTAGAAAATATCGAGAGCTTTATGTCTGGAAACTTTAATGAAGGTGGTTGGGATGCTTGGCTAGAAATTACCACCAAGCCAGAGACCTATACCGCTTACGGACAATACCTGACCTCAGAGCGTCTAGCGGAATCAAAAGTGGAGGAAGCCAAAAAACGTGAATCGACTCTACTCAATTACGGTAGTGGCTTCCTATCAAGTCGAATCTGTGAGTCTGTTGGTGGGGAAGGCACTATGGAAAACTGTGTTATTTCCACTCCAGGAAAGGCTATTCAAGAAGCACTTAGCTTCCAACTAGAAGTAGGGGGTCGTGTTCTCATTGAGGCTGACGAAATTCAAGAAATTCTAGCCGCCTTATTTAGTCAACTTACCCAAACTGCAATTACTGGTGCCGCTGGACTCTTAGGCCTATCTGGCGGTACTGGACAAACGTACGAAGGATATGAATCCGGCTCATACTTAGGTGATGTAGCTTTGGAAAATACTATAGATCAAGAAGAGTTCGTCGGAGATATGGAGTCAGCTCTTGCTACAGAACGACGCTATCGTGATGCAGCAGTACATGCCTATCCATTACTTCTAGAGTTTGCCGCTACCAGTAGCCCAGCTCATCCACTGCAGAAGGCCGCTGCACGAGATGAAGCAGAAATAATCATCACTATCCTACCCGGCATATACCGAAATATTGCCGCAGTAGAAGATCTTCTCGCTCGCCAAGCCCGTCTCCCTGACCCAGCTGCTGATACAGAAGTAACTAAACGTGAACGTCAGGCCATCGCCGAAGAGTACGCCAGACTAGAACTTCATAACGACGCCCTAGTAAATGCTCAAATTAACAACTGGGAACGCTACATCCGAGAAGTTCCACCCCCAGAAGAAGACCCTGAGGCCCGGCAACGTGCTGAAGAAGCCCAAGCAACCCTAGACGCAATTGAAGCCAACACCGCCTCGAACAACTAAAGACCTAGACCACCACACACATTGTTATGAACAAATTCCACAAAATCAGCCTAATGCACAACGCGCTTATTGCAGCTGTTTTGGTGGTTTTGTTTGTACCACACCTGGCTTTAGCTCAAACGAGTTTTATTCAAGAAACCCTTTGGAGCGTCGTTAACGCTGTCTTCGGTTTCTTTGCTTGGTTAGGTGGTCAAACTCTCAACTATGCCGTAACTCACTACGTGGTTGGATTTGGACACAACTTCCTCGAATCAGGCACCGGAAACTCCGTCAACATCCTCTGGACAGTAGTGCGTGATGTATTCAACCTTACCTTTATCTTTGGGTTGGTGTACATCGGACTAAAGTTAATCCTAAACAATGGTGACTCAAGAGCGCGCAGCATGCTGATTTCACTGATACTCGCTGCTCTCTTGGTAAACTTCAGTCTCTTCATCACAAAGTTTGTGATCGACTTCTCAAATATCGCTGCGGCACAAATTGCTGCAGCCTTTCCACTACAGAACGGGACTCACTCTGTTTCTTCGTCGTTCATGAACATTCTTGGGTTTAATGAATTGTTTAGCCCTGGAGCAACTTTGTCTAAGATTGCCGGCAGCTCAGCTAGCTACACTTATATCTTTAGTACGATGTTCTTATACATCATTCTAGCCTTCGTGTTTATGGCCGGGGGAATCATGCTGATTATCCGCTACATTGTACTTATCATCTACATGATTCTGTCTCCAGTTATGTTCTTGGGCTGGGTTTTCCCTGGAATGGCTTCAGTCTCACATAGCTACTGGACTAAATTCATGAGTCGAGCCTTTTTTGCACCAGCGTACCTACTCATGCTGTACTTCGCCAACCAAGTCTTTGGTAGTTATGGCGCTGTATTTTCAGGACAAACCGGTACAGTGGGGAACAACTTCGGTGCGGTGATTCCGTTCTTCTTTATGACGGCTGGTTTCCTTATCGCTTCACTGGTAGTTGCCCAAAAGATGGGAGCACATGGAGCCGATACGGCGGTATCGATGGGCCGACAAGCAGCCAGCAGATTTACCAACCGAACCAAAAAAATTGCAGTTGGTGCAGGGAAGGGAGCGGTAAACGTAGCCACGTATGCCCCGAGATTGGCCGGACGTGAAGTCGCTAACAGAACTGGGGCTTGGGCAGAAAAGAAACTCAATGTACTACAAACTAGAGATGGTTGGGTAGGAAAAGCTGCTAGGACCAACGTCGTTGACAGAAAAGCTAGGGGGGCTGCTACGGCTGCTACGGCTGCACAGTTCGGTACTGGTACCAGTCGAAAAGCTGAGCAGGATTATGCTGCCAAGACTCAATCAAGAGCTAATCAAACCGCAGCTGAAGAAAAGCGCAAGGCTGAGTTGGATGCCGCTAATACCACTCTGGAAGACAACACAAAATCTGCTACCGATCTAGAGACAGCACTTACAGACTTGAGCAAAACAATTCGTGACATGACCAAAGAAGAAAAAGAGAATCTTGTAGCTGACTCTTTGAAAGACCTAAAGAAAGGGGACCCGGCTTCACTGCGAAAAGTTACTAACATGGCTGTTCATTATTCTGATAGTGATTTTGAAAATCTTGAAAAATCAGGTAAGTTTAGTGCTCAAGATATACAACAAATTAAGAGCGCCCGCAAGACTGGATTTGCGGCAATTGCTACTGGAGGCAGCACAATATCTACAGCCCACAACCCAAGTGCGACTGTAATTACATCACAACGCGCCGAACTGCTTAATAAGAGCATTAAGGAGGTCGGGAAGCTCCCTGCTAGTATCTTCTCTGACCCTAATATGGCCAAATATATTAAGCCTCCTATGATAGTAGAAAGGCTAAAGAATAACTTAACTACTGCTGAGAAGGTAGCAATAAAGGGTAATATTGATACCTATATTGCAGACCCATCGACACCAATCAAAGAAAAAGATAGGTGGAATAAATGGATAAGAGAGGATATATTTGCTTCGATGCTGGGCTACTAAAATAAACTATTATTATGAACAATTTCTGGATCAAGTACCACGATAGTTTTTCTACAGAGTATCAGGCCGCGCCTGATACAGTAAAATTGTATATCGACTCAGAGCAAATAATGAAAGCAGTTGATGCTTTATACGTCCAGTATGTGCTTCCTCCTGATTTACGGAAAAATTTTTCAAATGCTTATATTTATTTAGCTCTTGGCTCAATACAAGATGGGGAGATTGTGAACTTATTGGTTGAACTTGGCGTTGATCCTGACACTGCTAAGCTATGTATCGCTCAAATAGTAAGCGATGTACGTACGGCTACTCTACCGGAAGAATTGGTCACTTCTACACCTCTTCCTCAATCATCCATTGAAGAAGACTTAGCGGAAATTGAAAAGTCACTACACCAAATTAATCCTGTTCGCACCATGGCGAGTGATGGAAAACAAATTGGTTACAGCAGTACCACCGAAGACACCTACACCAGTACTCAGTCCGCAATCATCAACGAAAGTAAATAAAGGGCTAAGTTAAAAAGCCTCCCACTCGGGAGGCTTTTTAAATTGGGGATAGTCTACTTCAATTATTACAAAGAGTGGAGAGGAAGCGTGTATAATAGAAACATGCGATTTGAAGTCCCACAATTTATTGAGATTGAAGACAAAATCTTTGGTCCACTTACCTGGCGTCAGTTTCTCTACCTCGGCGGTGGGGTAGGGATGGGAGTGGTACTATTTTTTACTACCCCATTTATTATTTTTGTAATCTTTGGTTTGCCGCTAGCTCTCCTGGCCGGTGCTTTGGCTTTTTACCCAGTTAACAACCGACCGTTCTCATTCTTCCTTGAGGCTATCATTGGCTATTTAGGCGGGACTAAACTCTACCTCTGGAAGCAGAAGCAAGATCAGGTACACAAGTACAACTTCACACCTTCGCAAATTCCTGACGCTCCACTTCCAAATGCCTCACCATTAAACGCTCCAAAAAACATCGCCTCACTAGCACGTCGCTTAGAATGAGAAGCTTTACAAAAAAAAGAATAATATGCCAAAAGCCACTCCCTCTTCACAAGATTTTGTTGCCATCAAAGATATAAAAGATGGTGTTGTTATTCTCAAGAGCGGACAAATGTGTTCCGTGCTTTTGGCTTCTTCAATTAACTTTGCCCTGAAATCTGGCGATGAACAACAAGCAATTTTGCATCAATTCCAAAGCTTTCTTAATACTCTAGATTTCTCACTCCAAATCTACGTGCAATCAAGACGTCTAAACATCGAACCTTACCTAGCACTACTTGCTACCCGTGAAAGCCTACAAGACAACGACCTTATGCGAATTCAGCTCCGTGAATACATGGACTTTATCCGGACCTTCACCTCGGAAGTTGATGTTATGAGTAAAAGTTTCTTTGTGGTAGTCCCTTATACACCAGCCGCCATCAACATCAGCAAAGGTATTACGTCATTCTTCTCGCCAGGGCAAAAGGCCACCCCAGCTGATATGCAATTTGAAGAGCATCGCATCCAACTGGAACAGCGTATATCAGTAGTCGAACAAGGACTGTCTCGAATTGGTGTTCGCACTATCCCTTTGAAGTCTGAAGATTTGGTTGAGCTGTACTATCACATTTATAATCCAACTGATCCAACTGGAGCGGCTCCAGTATTTAACACCTAAGTATCTATTTATGGCATTGTTTGATTTCCTACAACCAAAAAACAACCAACCTGTAGAGGGTACGCCTTCAGTCAGTGACCAGTTACTTACACTGACTGACGTTATTGCTCCTTCAGCCATAAATATTGGCCCGCGTAGTATCAACATCAGTGGCATGAGTGCCCGGGTGTATTACGCCGTGGCCTACCCACGATACTTAACTGAAGGTTGGATGGAACCTATCCTTAATCTCGAAAAGGAATTGGACGTCTCAATTGTTATTCATCCTATAGACACGTCTGAAACTTTAAAGAAATTCCAGAAAAAGGTAGCCGAGGTACAGAGCCAAATAAATATCAAAGCTGAGAAGGGGGAAGTGCGAGACCCGCAACTCGAAGCCGCTTACCGTAACCTCGAAGAACTTCGCGACAAACTCCAACAATCTGAAGAGAAGCTTTTTGATGTTGGTCTATATATAACCATCTACGGCGAAAATGACGCCGCTCTTAATAAGGCTGAGAATGACATCAAAGGAATCTTGGACGCTCGCCTCGTCTACATCAAGCCGGCCCTATTCCAGCAAGAGCAGGGTATGCAAAGTACCTTACCGCTGGCTACAGACCAACTGTTGGTACACAGCAAATTTAACTCCTCACCACTTTCAAGCTTTTTCCCATTTACCTCTTTTGACCTAACTTCTGACACTGGTGTACTTTACGGCGTAAACCGCCACAATTCATCCTTGGTACTCTTTGATAGATTTTCTCTTACCAACTACAATTCTGTAACCTTTGCTACTTCTGGAGCAGGGAAGTCATACGCTTTGAAGCTCGAGATTTTGCGTTCACTGATGTTTGGAACAGAGGTGATTGTGCTAGACCCAGAACGTGAGTATGAGTATCTAGCTGAAGCTACTGGTGGAAGATTCTTTAATATTTCACTTTCTTCTGACCACCACATTAATCCATTTGACCTTCCACCACCACTTCCAGACGAAAATCCGCGCGATATTCTTCGCAGTCACATCATTGAATTAATTGGTCTTTTCCGTTTGATGCTTGGTGGACTCAGTCCCGAAGAGGAGACTGTACTTGACCTTGCCATCCAAGAAACCTATGCCCTAAAGGATATTACCGGTGACTCAGATTTTGGTAGCCAAGAACCACCACTTCTCTCTGACTTTGAGATGGTGCTAGCTGGTATGGACGGTAGTGCATCCCTTATTACTCGACTACAAAAGTACACTTCTGGTACTTGGTCTGGGTTCATGAACCAACCAACAAACGTTGATATTAACCAAAAGTTTGTGGTGTTCTCACTACGAGACATGGAAGATGAGCTCAAGACCATTGCGATGTACATCATCACAAACTTTATCTGGGGGTCAGTGAGACGACGAATGGTTAAGCGTTTACTGGTTATCGACGAAGCTTGGTGGATGATGAAATCTGAAGACACGGCTTCATTCCTCTTTAGTATGGCCAAGCGAGGAAGAAAGTACTACCTAGGTATCGCCACCATTACCCAAGACGTGGACGACTTCTTACGCTCCCCATATGGAGTACCAATGATTACCAACTCATCAATGCAATTTTTGATGAAGCAGTCACCAACGGCTATCGATAACATTCAAAAAACCTTTAACCTGACTGATGAGGAGAAGTTCTTGCTTCTAGAATCAAACGTTGGGGAGGGGATATTCTTCGTTGGTATGAAACACGTAGCGATTAGAATTCTCGGTTCATATACAGAAAACCAAATTATCACCTCTGACCCAGCACAACTTCTCCAAATCAAAAAAGCCCGCGAAGAATACCAGAGTTCACGCATGTAGTATACTTATGCGTATATGGCGCTCCCGCAAAGACAATCTAACGAAGGGCAATCTCCAAATACCTACCAGTACCAGGTACGCAACGCCCAGAAGGTTGAGCGTCGGGGTCTAGTTTCTGATGTGGAAGCTGATCCAAGGCTAATGAGCTCAGACAACCCCACCCTTCGTGAACGCGAAGAACGAATCGCCAAAAAAGCTGTTGACCAAGCAAAGTCACATCTGCCTGAGCACTCTATCTCAACCCCAAATGTACGACCCACCATACCTGGTCGAAAAACAATACTTTCGTTACGCAACAACAAGAAGCTTTTTAAGTACGCCAAGACCACAACTGTCAGCGCCTCAATTGTGGCCTGGGGTATGTCTCTATGGACTATACAAGTGATATTTGCCCTAATTAGTACAATCTTTCTTGGTCTCATGGGGGCTGGAGATGCGGTTATAAGTAGTAATCTGGTAACTAGAATAGGTGGCTGGTTAGTCGAGAGAGCAGTGGAAGGAGGAACGTGGTTAATATCTGGCACAGCAATTAGTGTTAGCGATATAGGGGCTGGAGTTTTTATGGCACTTTATATGGTTGTATTTGCGATTGGTTTTGGAACTTTGTGTGCCGCCAGTTTTCAATACATGGCGTCTTTAATACAACCACTTTCCGGTGAACATTCTGGCACCAAGTATGTGGCTTTCTTGATAGCTATCATTGGCTACGCTACCCCAATTTTGAACCTATTCCCTTGGTTTTTGGTCTTTGTGGCAGTGGTCTGGAAATACCCAAAATAACCACTTGGAGCAGTAATTATGAAATTTAATTTGTTATGATTACTGTATGAAGCACGTACTAGTAAGTATTTTTATATTCCTGTTTTTGCCAATTTTTGTTACCCACGCTCAAATTGGTGCCAGCATTGCTGAACCAGGTATATCAATCAAAATAACTCCGACCTACCCAGAACCAAACACTGCCTTTACAGCCTCGTTAGATGATTATTCTTCAATTGACCGGGTAACCAATATCGCCTGGAAAGTTGATGGGGAAGTAATACCATCAGCCGCTAACCTACGAGAATTAAACCTTCGTTCTATGGAGGGGGGACAATCAACAATTATTGAAGCTGTGGTTACATTTAGTACTGGCCGAACCCAAACGATCAAACAAACCGTCACTCCAAGGTATTTGGATATTATCGTTGAAGCACAAACCAAAACCCCATCTTTTTATCTCGGCAGACCCCTTCCTAGTGCTGATAGTACAGTTAATCTAACGGCAGTTTTAAGTAATACTGCTATTGCTAACGGGAATCTACTCTACACCTGGCGTTTGAATAACACCGTAATTGGTGGGGGAGCGCAGCGTGGTAAAAACAAAACCTCAATCACTACTCCGGCCGGGACAGCATTTTTGATTGGACTTGAAGTTAGTACTTTGACTGGTGAAATATTGGCTCGCCGCACCGTCTCAGTACCATCAGTCTCACCAACTCTTCATTTTTATGAAAAGAGTTCTCTCTATGGACTTAGTAACCGTTCAGTATCATCCCTTAACCTAACGGGAGACAGTATCACTATGCAGGCTGAACCATACAACCTTGCTATTGAGACCTATAATCTACCTGATTTAGTTGAATGGAAAATTAACGGCGCAGTGGTTCGAAACCCAAACCAGAATCCCTACGAAATAACCTTAACGGCCGATAATCAAACTTTCTCGGCTTCAACTATTGATTTTCATGTTCGTAACTTGAGCTCGTTACTCCAGGGAGTGCGCGGTCAGTTTAAATTAAACTTCTAGTCTATGAATAAAAAATTCTTTATTATTGGTGGTCTAGCGGTAATCTTGCTTCTCTTGGGTGTTTGGGCTTATTTATTGGTTTATGGAGCACCAGCTACCACCGACGATATCTTTGCCAACCTAGGCACTGAGGGGGAAGTGACCGGGGAGGGAGCTACACTACCTCCGATTGAAGTTGAGGAGGCTCCGGTAGTAAACGTGGACGCTGGACGACTCCGTCAACTCACAACTGGCCCAGTAGCTGGTTTTAGAGAAGTACAACTCAGTACCACCACACCAGCTTTATTGTATTACGTTGAAATGGGCACCGGGCATGTTTACACTATCAATACCCAAAGTGGCGAGACGCTACGTGTCTCTGCTACCACCTTCCCACAGACTGTAGCGGCAGAAATTTCAAACACTGGACTTTACTACGCCATGCGTGGTGCTAGCGCTACAAAACTTATGCCGCTAACTGTAGGAGCACTATCTACATCAACTGTTAGTATCACAAGATTGTACGAAGGTAACGCCTTTGACGCTGCCTTTAATGACAACGATGAACTTTATATCCTCAATCGTGATGGAGATAGTAGCAGCGCCGTAACTTATAGCCCACAAAGTAATAGCTCAACGCCACTTTTCACTCTTCCATTTCTTGAGGCATCAGTTGAGTGGGGAAGTAGAAGAGGAGACTCACATTTAGTCTATCCAAAACCAGCCACCGCCCTTGAAGGGCAACTTTATGAAGTGTCGGGCAGTGCACTTACTCGTCTACCAATTCAAGGACTTGGCCTCACAGCACGGGAAAGTGGCGACATAACCCTATACAACATTATTGAAGGGCAACGACTTAAGAGTTATTTTTTCAATAACTCAATCGGAGTTAGTCAGCCACTTGATTCTGCCGTCTTGGTTGAGAAATGTCTTGGAGTAGAAGATGAAGGTATTTTTATCTGCGCCCAAGACAGTAGTAAAACAAACCTGCGTGACCAAGAGGATTGGTACACTGGGGAAATAACCTTTTCTGACTCAGTTTGGCTCCTTGATGGTAACTCACTTACTGGCGAATTGCTTTTCGACGCACTTGAAGAAAGTGGTCGTCAGCTTGATGTTATTAATCTAGATCTTAACGACACTGGGGAAGTGTTGTATTTTATAAACAAGCTTGATAACACCCTTTGGATGTATGAATTATAAAATTCTTTCAGTTGTCACTTTTATTATTGCCGTCACGCCGGCGATAGTTTTTGCCCAAACCCCTCCACCTCCATTCCGTGTTTTGGTTGGTATCCCTGGAGTTGACGCCAACACTGCCAGTATCGGGCAATATATTAATGCCCTGTATATTCTATCTATAAGTATTGCTGCTTTATTGGCAGTAATTAAGATTATTATTGCTGGGGTTAAGTACATGCTGTCTGATGTAGTGACCTCAAAGGCAGATGCTAAAAGCGACATCCAAGGGGCACTTATTGGTCTCTTGATTGTTATTTCTGCTGTAGTCATCCTAGAGACTATCAATCCTCAATTACGAGCCATGAGACTCTTCCTTGAGCCGGCCGCTCAAGCACCGGGTCGTCCGGTTCGAGACACTCCTACCCAAACTGGTACCGCACCATTACCTGGACGAGTTGCAGGACAGGGTGATGTGGTAACTTTGTGTACCACACCGGAAACATGTACAGCTGCGGCGGATACCTGCTATCAAAGTCCGAATGGTGTAGTAACGCAAGGAAAAACAAGTTCCGGAACCATAGTAACTTGTAACTATGGTGCGACTAATATCTATAATTGTAAGCAGGTCATAAATTCTGCATCACAACTGGAAATGGCTGACTGTACCGCAGCTCGCGAACAATGCCGAACCAGGGACCCTAATGTTGTATCTACGGCAACCCAAAACGGCAATAATGAATACCAAATTAGTTGCTTCACTCCGAACAAACCTAGACCACAAGCGGGCGAGGGTAGACCAAGAGGCGGTCAATAAATCATACCCCAATATAAAATCCCTCACCAATTGGTGAGGGATTTTATTTTATTCGTATGATTTCTACCGATGCTTCTTGATATATAACTCTTGAAGGATGGCTACCAGGTTACTAACAAAGAAGTAGAGAGCGATGGCGGCTGATATGTAGTAAGCCACAAAGAAAATGATGACCGGCATTACATAACGCATCTGCAGCTGCATATTGCGTCCAAAGTCCTCTTTGAAGTTCGGGGCGGCGTCTGGATCACGTGGCGGTAGCGCTGGCATCGCAAGCTTAACCTGATAGAACTGTGTTACACCTGCCAATAGAGCTAGGGCAAGACTCTTACCGGTTATATCAAGCATGCCGAGGAAGTTCATATTCACGAACTCTGGAATCCGTACAAAGGAATACAGAATTTCTGTATTAATGGCTGGGAGAGCAATTCCACCACCAGTATTGACCGACAAATACAAGGCAATGACAATTGGAATTTGGAGGAAGATAAGTAAGATACTCGCAAACGGACTAATCCCAGCTTCACGATAGAGCTTAAGCATCGCTTCGCCTTGCTCCTGCCTCTTATCTTTTAGAGTCTCGCGAATCTCCTTGAGCTTTGGCTCAATCTCCCGCATTACCCGCTGGGTCTTGGCTGCCTTAATAGAAAGGGGAAGGAGGATGGTCTTAACCACCACCACTGTTGCAATAATCGCCAAACCAACGTCTGCTCCTGGTATTACGTCAATAAAAAACACCAGGCCGTTGTAGACTGGGTCAAAGAAAAATGTGTGCCAAATATATGTAAACATGCCTGGTATTCTACCCTTAATTTATAACTCGTCCAAGCTCTCCTTCTATAGCCTTTTGGAAGTCCTTTCGAGACAGCTTAGCGGTATCAGGCTTGGCAATAATAATAACCACTCCAGTATACCCAACTTTTTTAGCCAAGGTTTCTAACTGAGCATAAATGCGCCGTTTGATGGAGTTACGAGTTGGGGCTTTTTTGGAGACTTTTTTACCTACCACTACCGAAGAGAGGAGTGTCTCAGCCGGAGCAGTAATGATAGTTAAATACGTGCCGTGGGTACGCTTACCACTAGCAAAATAGGTTGAGAAAGCGGCACGGTTTAGTCTTTCTGTCTTTTTTAACATATACCTCAAATATCCCTAAAGTATACCTCCATAACGAAAAAAAGCTCCTATTGAGCTTTTTTTACAGTCAGTTGGGCTCGGCCCTTTCTTCGTCTAGCTTGGATTACTTTGGCGCCAGACGTGCTCGCACTTCTAACCAAGAAACCGTGCGTGGTCGCACGCTTTTGCTTACTTGGCTGATAGGTTCTTTTACTCATACCGCACAACTATACATGAATGTAGTAATAATTCAATAGGGGGCATTCGGATGTTAAAACAAATGACTTTAATCGAAGATTACTATCATTTTATTATGTTATTTATCCTGCCTTGTTATTAACCTATATAAAAAGAACGCTAGCAGGGGAGTGCTAGCGTATGGGATGGGGTCGGTGGACAGATCATTGAGCAGCGACCTTCGGTGGTGAAAACTTGTACATGACGGCAATCACGGGGCTTTCACCCTCTAGTGTCAAAACCCCGCAAAATGGGTCTTCGCGTCTATCTAAAGACGACACAAACCCTTTTGCGACCTTGGCGGACACATTGACTTCAGTGAAGTAGGTGTCTTCGCCCTTGCGGATGGAGTAGACCAGAAGGTACTCATACGGAACGATGTTCGCGAAAGATCCGCGGTCCTTTTTGCACAGGCGTGCCGTATTCAGCTCGACGTCATTCGCGAACCAAGCGCTGGCCATTTTTTTGAAGTCGGCCAGCGACACCTTTTTGCCGGTGATGTGGTGCGTTTCAATGATCGTGTCGAACTTGATGTCCGGCAGCTGTGCCTTGTAGTTGATGACTGTGGTTTCTGCATGAGCCACCCCTGTCAACATGACAGAGAGGGTAATGGCCACAAAAGTGACCAGGGTTTTGACTAAAGTCATGATGCACCTCCTAAAAGGTTGGGGGGTTGGGGAATTGGTTAGGTCAAGGAACTGACTACCAATTTCAATAGTAGGATACGAATAGGGGTGTGTCAATACGTTCACAATAGTTTAAATCATAAAAAACACCTCCTTCTCTAAAAGATTGTTTCCAAGCCATTAATGGGATGTTGATGTTTGTCGTGGAATAATTTATACACAGGTTATTCACAGTTGCGTTTTTTTATGTTTGAAAGAGGTTCATTTTTAGTTATTTTGGAGGTGAAATTTTACAGGTCAGAGAAGGAGAGTATAATGCTTGTTACTGTATAGATTGTTTGCAATGTTATGAATCCTATCTCACACCCTTCTACCACCAACAGCATAGTTCGCACCGAACACATTGATGTAAAAAAGCTTTGGGATGATGCATTAGTAAAGATTGAGCTATCGATTACTCCAGCCAACTTCAAAACTTGGTTCCGTGATACATATATTCTCTCACTTGAAGACGGAACCGCTACTTTGGCGGTTCCTAGTGTATTTGTGCG
>Ga0076283_102_pt2 | contig 14687 bp, 12 predicted proteins | sample RifGroF2_FD_67787 | JGI IMG/M metagenome (GOLD analysis project Ga0076283, IMG submission 67787) | Parcubacteria bacterium GW2011_GWF2_44_8 | reverse complement strand
ACTGGTGCGGAAATGCAGACGACCGAGGATGCTGATGAGGTCTGGATGAAGGTTTGGTACACCAGCTTCGTAAGCAGCTTTCTCACCCATCTTGCGGACGATAGTAGCTACTTCCTTGCGGGCGGTATCCACAGCCTCTTCAATTTTGGCTGGTTGGATACGGCCGTCTTTGAGGAGAACCTCAAGTGCCACTCGTGCAATCTCGCGGCGGATTGGATCAAATGATGATAGAACAATGTAACCGGGAGTTTCGTCGATGAGGACGTCTACACCAGTGGCCCGTTCAAAGGCTCGTACGTTTCTTCCTTCTTTTCCAATCACTTTACCCTTGAGGTCATCACTTGGAATCTCCACGTGCGCCGTCATGACGTTTGATGGAATGTTGTTACCAACGCGATGGATGGCAGCCAAGAGGATGTTAGATGCTTTGGCTTCAAACGCTTCGTCTGATTGCCGATCTAGCTTCTCAACTCGTGCGCGAAGATCATCAGCATGTTCAGTCTCAACTCGAGCAATAACTTTTTCTAAGGCTTCTTCTTGGGTTAATCCTGCTACTTCTTCTAGCTTCTTCTCGATATCGTTTTTGCGCTCATCGAGTTGGGCTTTAAAAGATTTGATTTCAGTGATTTTGGTTTGAATCAGTTCCTTTTGAGAATCCAAATCAATTTGGCGGCTGTCTAACATTTCTTCTCGTTTGAGAAGGTGGGTTTCCTTTTGGGAGATCTTCTCTTCTTGGCTTTTACGCTCCTGCTTTGCTTCCTGCTCTATCGTGGCAGCCTTTGCTTCAGCTTTTTCAATTGTCTCTAGCGCTTTCTTTTCAGCGTCAACCTCTCGTTCCTTAATGTCGATTTCTAGCGAACGTTTCTTTGAGAGGGCGTGAAGATATCGAAAATAGTATCCTGTGGCTACCCCAAGCAAAAGCATCGCAAGCGCAATGGCAAATGTCTGTGGCATAGGTCTTCAATATTCAATGATTAAATGGTTTTTCGTGTCAGTCTATCTGCTGCGTACCATACCAGAAGTATAGCAGGTTGACAAACAAAACACCCCGAGAAGGGGTGTTTTGGTTCATTTGATAGGGTTATTTGTATATCTTGTCGATAATGCCGTAGGCGAGGGCTTCTTCAGCATCCATAAAGAAGTCTCGATCCACGTCTTGCTCAATTTTTGTGAGCTTTTGGCCAGTGGCCTTGGCGAGCATTTTGTTGAGTTTGTCGCGGGTCTTGATGATGTGTTTGGCAGTGATATCAATATCCGACGCTTGCCCATAAGCTCCACCTGATGGCTGGTGAATCATCACCTCAGCGTTAGGTAGAATTGAGCGCTTGCCCTTGGCTCCTTGTGAAAGGATGAGTGAGCCCATAGAGGCTGCCATACCCACACAGACGGTCGCTACATCGGGTTTGATGTGGTGCATGGTGTCGATGATTGAGAGACCAGCGGTCACACTTCCTCCTGGTGAGTTTACGTAAATGAAGATGTCTTTCTTTGGGTCTTCTGATTCAAGGAAAAGGAGCTGCGCTACGACTAGGTTGGCCATTTGGTCTTCGATTCCGCCAGTAATAAAGATAATTCGCTCTTTGAGTAGGCGTGAGAAAATGTCATAAGCCCGCTCACCACCGAGGGTCTTTTCAATTACCATCGGAACGAGGTAGTTGTTGATTGGCTGTGCTTCGTTTTGTGAATTGTGTTGCATATAATTTAAATTTCAAATCGGTGAATGAAGGTACGAGTGTATGTTAACAGAAAGGCCCCTAGTGGACAATGTTACATACTTATCGTACTCTAATTATTAGAAAGGAGGGTACAGAGATGACCCAAGTAGATGTCGGTGTGTGGTTCTGGCTCCTGATGTTGGTGATGTTGATTGGAGCGGTGCTTTATTGGCGACAGATACACCAAAAGGAGAAGTTTCAAGTAGTTCTCTTGTGCGGTAATTCGCCCAAAGAAGTCCATATTGAAGCTGCTGGTGTGTGGCAGGCTGAACAGCAGGCCAAAGCGATGATGATGAAGGCAGGTGTTCGTGGGTACTTGGTCCGAAGATTCGAACAGGGTTCCTGGCACGCTGTTGCCGACGGTGAGCATCCAAAAATTCAACTACAACAGCGATGAACGAAGATGATGAAAGATCAGTGACCGCTGGGTACGTAAGTGCCCAGCGGTTTTTGTATATAAAATCAACCCCGTGAAGTTTTGCTTACGGGGCTGATTTGTTAGTAGTCTTATTTAGCTTCCTCAAGCATCTTCATCACCGCTTCATTGGTGAGTACAGACATTACGTAGACTCGTACGCGCATAGCGTCTGCGTCCTTATAGTGATTGAGAAGTTCTTGGGTTTGGTTCTCAACTGCTGTTTCGTCAGCTTTGATGTCTTCCTTCTTGGCAATTTCGTTTAGGATAAGTTGGAGCTTGGCTCGCTTCTCTGCACTTGGTGTCCATTCTTTCTTTAGATCATCCTTTGTCTTCTTAATGTGTGAAAGATAGTCTTCCATTTGGAGCTTTGAGCGTCCGAGGTCTTCTTCCATCTGCGCAAACATTTGGTTGAGTTCTGAATCAATGAGTACTTGTGGTAGTTCAATAGTACTATTTTCTACAATAGCGTCAGTGATGTTGGCTCGGTGGTTAGCAGTGACATCGTTTTTCTTTTCAATCTCTAGGTGCTCACGTAGCTTACTCTTGAATTGTTCAACTGATTCAAATTGGCCTGGCTGACCGAGTCCTTTTACGACTTCGTCAGTGAGTTCAGGGATTTCAAGTTTTGGTTCCTCAGTAGCAGCTTCTTCTTTTGCTGTCTCTCCTTCAACCTCTACTGGAGTTTGTGCCTTTTGTTGAAGTCGTTCGTAGGCAGCTTTCTGGCGGAGGATGTCGTTAATTTTTTCATCGAGCTCAGCTTCAGTTACTTCAAGAGATGGCTTATCTACATTAACCTTGGCTGCAATCGCCTTATAGTCACCGAGGGTTACGGTAGGTAGAACTGCTACTAGGGCTGTAAAACCAAGAGGGTTCTCTGGAGCTAGCTTGGTGATTTCAAGCTTTGGGTAGCCGATAGCTTCAATAGCATGCGCCTCAAGGATATGTGGGTACATGTGGGCGATTGCTCGTTCAGCCATTTCAGAAAGAATGGTCATTTCGCCAATATGCTTTACGAGGACTGCTTCAGGCACATGACCTTTGCGGAAGCCGTCTAGTTCAACGTGCTTACCAAGTGCTTTGATAGCAGCTGAACGCTCGTTTAGAAGTTCAGAATACGGGATTTCTCCAGCAATTTTTACTTGTGACCCCGCTTCAGGAGTTACCGTAAAAGACTTCTTAAAATCAATATCGTGGTGATGATGTGAATGTGACATAGTACGCGCTAGTGTACTTATATATAGCAGAATTGCAACTAAAAACCCCGGCACACTGGAGTGCCGGGGTTTTTAGTTGTCTCAATCTATTATTCAATCACTGCTGCCTCAAGTTCAGTATCTATTTGTGTAAGTTCTGCGTCCAAACTATCAAGGTTGGTGCTTTCAAGATCGGCTTCAATAGCAGTAATCTCATCTGACGTGCTCATGGCGCCGTAGCTCTCTACTTGGGCGGTGGCAGTTGTGGTCTCAGGCTCTTTGTTGGTCTCTAGTGTCGGCCTCATTGGTTCTGGAGTGACTACAGGTATTTGCGTAGAAGTGTAATACCAATAGAACAATCCTGCCAAAATAACTATGAGCGCCAAGAAGAGTACAACTATAAACACGCCGCGAGTTTCTCCTTCTGCCTTGTTCTCAACGCCAGATGAAACTGTCTCCGAAGGCATCTTCATTTTTTCTCCTTCAAAATGTGGTTCGTTATCCATACAATATAGTTATTATTTAGGTTATTCAGCTACGTCTGTGGTTGAGCTAGCTGTAACTCCTCTTGGTGCGCTCTCTTTTAATAACGCGATGGTCTCTCTAAGTGCCTGGTGTCCAGCGCGGATGAGTCTGGCGGCTTCTTGGTAAGTGGTTCGTACCTCTTGCCAATAGGTAAGTGGTTGTTCTGAAGTGGTGGCGTTGTATACCAAATTATCAATGTCACTTAAAATGGCTTGTGCATTTGCAATGTGTCCGGCGGCTTCGCGAAGCTTAGTCTCAGCGGCATTAGTATCGGACCCTGCTTGCTTCATTTTATCAATTCTAGCTTCCAGCCTTTCGATGACTGAGAAGAGACGGTCTATTGCAGCATCCATGCGGTTGCTGACATTGGCTGAGAGATTTAGTACTCGCTGTTGGCGAACTTCACTAAGAGCGGCTTGGCGCTCAGCTCTCACTTCTGTCCGTTGTTCTTGTCGTACAGTGGTAGAAGCTTGGCGCTGTTCAATTTGCTCAGCGCGATTAGCCTCCACTTCTTCGCGACGTTCGGTCATTTCTTCGGTGCGAGTTTCTAGTGTGGCCTGTCGTTCCTCTGGTCGAGGATTTGCGGGTCTGGTGCTCGTAGATTCGGTAGTTGTAGTAGTGCTCTCTTGTGCGTGTGCATAGTAGGCGACGAAAAAGGCCCCTGCCACAAGTGTAAAGGTGAGGGCGAGTTTTATGGGTTGAAAATGAACTTTGATCATGGCTATAAACTAAGAAATAATCTTTACGGCTTCATGCATACAGTATAACCCCCGCTGCCAATTTTTGGGAGCGGGGGTTATGTAAATAAACGTGTCTTATCCAGAACCCATCTCAAATATAACCGCACAACAAAGCCGTTTTGTTTAAAGAGAACAAAGTCTCTTAAAACAAAACGGCTTGCTTGGCTGAAATAACACTAAAAATCTGGCTGCAAAAAGCTTGTCACTCGTCGACAGAGGTATCTTTGCCTCCTCGTGCCGCACTTTTTTCGCACAAATTTTTAGTGTTATTTCTAGCCCTTCTATTTGAGAGGGGTTCTGGCGGCGGTGTAGGCTTCACGACTCTTCTCAAAAGCAGCTTGGGCTTCGGCTTTACCGTGCCATTCTCCGACAGTTACTTCTTTCTTCTGCACTTTTTTGTAGGTTTCAAAGAAGTGGGTCATTTCTTTTATGAAGTGTTTGTTTAGGTCGCTCAGGTCTCGTACTTCGTCAAATCGTGGATCATCTACAGGGACTGCTACCACTTTGTCGTCTCTCTCTCCGCCGTCAATCATTTCCATGATGGCAACTGGTCGAGCTTTGACCAGGATTCCTGGTGCTAGTGGGTAGGTAGTGAGTACTACTACATCAAGTGCGTCACCATCATCAAACAATGTCTGTGGTACAAAGCCGTAATCAAACGGATAGTCTTGAGCGGTATGCATGACGCGATCAAGGGCGATAATGCCGGTTTCTTTGTCTATCTCATACTTGTTTTTTGAGAACTTTGGGATCTCGATGATAACGTTCATGGCTTCGGCTGAGCCAGAAGGGATGTCGTGTAAAAGATTCATATATATAATTACTGAACCTGTATCCTAGCGCATTTTAAGGGAATTTTGAAGGGTACAAAAAACCGCCGGTCCCCATGGGGGGCCGGCGGTTTTTTATCTTTAGTCCTTGCTTTCTTCCTCTTCTGCAACCAGAGCTTCTGCTTCTTCTGGAGTGTCAATTTCGTCAAACTCTTCATTGTCCGGATTTACGTCTCGGTCACCCATCTCCTCGTCTTCTTCTGGTAGAGCTGGGGCAGTTGTAGTAGCGTCTTCGTTTTCAAGGACGTCCTCGTCACTGCCGATTTCTGTGTCTACCTCTGCTTCGAGGTCAACTTCGCCAGTAGCGTCAGCTTCGGCCAAAGCTTCTTTGTTTTCAGCTGAGACAATATCAATCTTCCAGCCAGTGAGCTTAGCTGCTAGGCGAACGTTTTGTCCACCGCGCCCGATAGCAAGTGATTGTTGGTCGCCAGCAACTTCAGCTACAGCGTGACCTCGTTCTCCAGCCTCCTCGTCTGGCTTGGCAATAATTTTTACTGACATAACCTCAGCTGGTGAGAGAGCGTCTTCAATAAACTCAGCTTGGTCGGCTGACCATTCGATGATGTCGATTTTTTCGCCGCCAAGTTCACTCATTACGGTCGATACTCGGACACCACGCTGTCCTACTAGAGAACCAACTGGATCAATGTGTTGGTCATTAGCGTAGACGGCAATTTTTGAACGAGCACCGGCTTCGCGAGCAACAGCCTTTACCTCCACCGCACCACTTTGTAGTTCAGGAGCTTCAATAGCAAATAGGCCAGCGAGAAAATCAGGATGAGACCGTGACAACTTAAGAAAGATTCCGCGTGAGGTTTCTTCAACCGCAAGGAGGATAGCGCGAACGCGTTCTCCCGGTTTGTATCGTTCACCTGGAATTTGCTCGTCGTACGGCATGATAGCAGTGACTCGGCCCAAATCTACGTAGAGATTGCCTCGTTCGAAGCGCTGTACGTGACCAACAACAATGTCGCCAGCCTTTTGACCAAACTCAGCCAAAGCCGCATCCTTTTCAGCTTCACGAATCTTCTGCACAATTACTTGCTTGGCAGTTTGGGCAGCAATACGACCAAAGTCATCCTTTGGTTCAAGAGGGAAGATAAGCTCTTCACCAATCTCCGCATCCCTCTTAATCATGCGCGCAGTAGTGAGCATGATGTGCTTTTCTTCATCAAAGCGCACCTTCTTCTCTCCGTCTGGCAAAGCATCTTCTTCCTCTTCCTCAGCTTCCTCACCATCAGCTAGTTCAGGCTTGAGCATACTTTCATCAACTACAATCTTAATTTGATTGAAGTTAGTAGTTCCAGCCGCTAGGTCGAACTTGGCTGTGATGATTTGACCACGCTTACCAAACTCCTTTTTGTAGGCAGTGGCTAGCGATTGTTCAATCGCGTCAATCATCTTTTCGCGAGGAATGCCGCGCTCCTCTTCCATTTCTTGTAAAACGGCGTTAATTACTTTTAAGTCAAACATATATAGTTATTAATGCTTTATAAGGTTATTTTCTCACTGGTATAAAGAAAGCCCGGCGCAAGCCGAGCAGTCATTCACAGTCCTCATACTATAGTGCTTTTGAGAAATAAAGTAAAGTTGTCAATCGACGCTAATATGAAACGGATTTTACCTGTTAAAAAGTCTAGTTGTTTTACTTCGCATTTAATTTTTCTATTGTCTAAACTTTTTAACGGGGGTGAACGTGGGGACTAACAACTGAGAATAGAATAGAGGGTGGTGGTATACTTACCATACAAAAGGAGGTAGTTAGTTCTTAATTGTACTTTTCACTGTGCGTATACAAGATGAACAATTGAAACGTTTTGTGCTCGATGCCGGCTTAATTAAAAAGTCGGATATTGCTGCCGTGGAAAAAGTAGCCAAAGATGAACGTCGGACTCTCGCCGAAGCTCTCATTGCACATGGTCATATGACCGAAGACGATATGCGCCGCGTTGAATCCTATGTCCTCGGGATTCCGTTTGTGTCACTAAAGAACATCAAGGTTGAATTTGATGTTTTGACTCTCATCCCAGAGCCGGTAGCCCGCACCCACAACATTATCGCGTTTAAAAAGACCGACAAGGAGCTCGAAGTAGCGATGCTTGATACTGCTGACTTGCCAGCTATCGACTTTGTAAAGAAAAAGGTAGGCCTAAAGATCTTGCCGCGCCTAACTGACACTGAGTCAATGCGCTCCGCTCTTCGCCAATACCAAAAGACTCTAAAAGATGAGTTCGGTGAAATCATCATGAAGGACGCTTCGGCCCTCAAAGTTATTACTGATGAGAGTGGAGAAGAACTATCCGAAAAGGACCTTAAGAAGATGGCAGAAGATTTGCCGGTGGTGCGTATTGTCGACACACTACTACGTCACGCTATCATCCAAGGAGCGTCTGATATTCATATTGAACCAGCGGAAGAGGAGGTGGTAGTACGTTACCGTGTTGACGGTATTCTTAGTGACGCCATGAAGCTTCCAAAACATGCTGCCGGCACACTTGTAGCTCGTATCAAGGTACTTTCAAACCTTAAGCTCGACCAAAAGCGCCTTCCACAAGACGGACGATTTAAGATGGAGATGGACGGCCAAAAGGTGGCGTTTCGAGTTTCGATGTTACCGGTATTTTTTGGTGAAAAGATTGTAATGCGTCTCCTCCGTGAAAGTCGTAGTGGCTTTTCATTGGAAGGAATTGGTTTCCACGGCTCTACCCTTGAGCGTATTCACAAGGCTACTCGAGCTACAACTGGAATTATCTTGGTAACTGGTCCAACTGGTTCTGGTAAATCAACCACTCTCTACACCATTCTCGACCTCCTCAACTCACCTGAGGTAAACATATCAACTATTGAAGATCCGATTGAATACCAAATGCCACGGGTCAACCAAAGTCAGGTAAAGCCAGAAATTGGCTTTACGTTTGCTGCTGGACTCCGCTCACTAATGCGTCAGGACCCAGACATTATTATGGTGGGAGAAGTTCGTGACGAAGAGACTGCTAGTTTGGCCATTAACGCGGCTCTAACTGGACACTTGGTGCTGGCTACTGTTCACACCAACTCGGCGGCGGGTACAGTGGCGCGCTTGGTGGATATGGGACTGGAGACGTTCTTGTTGGTTTCGACTCTCCGTGTCGCTATCGGGCAACGACTCGTACGAAAATTGTCTGATGATAAATTGCCGTATACCCTCACTAAGGCTGAACGAGATGAGTTGGCAGCACATGTAAACCTAGACTTGGTTTTGGAGACTCTTAAGGAAGAAAAAATCGTTAAAGATGATGCTACTTGGAACGATATTCCGTTTTATCATCCAAAAGAAAAGGGAGAAACTGAAGATGGCTACAAAGGCCGCATGGGTATCCATGAAGTAATGGAAATGTCACCAACTATCAAAGATATGGTGATGTCTGGTAAGACAGGGGATGATATTGAGGCTCAAGCTCGAAAAGAAGGTATGCTCACCATGCTAGAAGACGGTATCTACAAAGCTGCCAAAGGGCTGACAAGTATTGAAGAGGTGCTCCGTGTGATTAACGAATAATTGATATGCCAAAATTTACCTATACCGGTGAAGACGGAGAAGGAAAGAAAGTCACAAAAACTGTTGAGGCTGATGATCGGTATGCGGTCTATGATATTGCTCGTCGTGATGGTCACCGTATTTCTAGTATAGAAGAAGAAAAGCATGGCGGTCTAGGCAAGTTCCTAAACATGGACCGAATTAACGTAATGTTGAGTCGGGTCAAGGCTGATGAGTTGGTGATGATTACCCGTAACCTCGGTTCGATGTTGACGGCGGGACTCACTGTTACCAGAGCCATATCAGTTATTGAACGCCAAAGTAAGAACCCAAAACTTAAGGATGTTTTGACGAACATCAATGAGCGCATTAATAACGGTCAGCAGTTTTATGAAGCTCTCAAAGAATACCCAGAGGTATTTAGTGATTTGTATGTAGCGATGATTAAGTCGGGTGAGGAGAGTGGAAACCTGGCTGAGTCACTAAAGACCCTTTCAGTCCAAATGGAGCGAGCAAGTAACCTAACTAAAAAAATTAAAGGGGCGATGATTTACCCGGCGATTGTGGTTACAGTTATGGTCATCATTGGAGTTTTGATGATGATTTACGTGATGCCACAAATCACTGGGGTGTTTAAGGGTATGGATATGGACTTGCCGGCTACCACTCAGTTCTTGATTGCTACCAGTGATTTCTTTGCGGCCCACACTCTTCTGACTTTGGCAATTATGATTGGTTCGGTCATCGGGGTAATGTATTTTTTGAAATCAAAAGTTGGTCGAGTGGCAACCTCTTGGGTCATTCCTCGATTGCCAGTAATTGGAACAATGGCCAAGGAAACCAACTCAGCTCGGACAGCTCGTACCTTGTCTTCACTTCTTAACTCCGGCGTAGATGTTATTCAAGCCATCGAAATTACTGAGGAAGTGGTTCAGAATGTGTTTTATAAAAAAATACTTAGAGATGCCCGCATGCGAGTTGAAAAGGGAACCGCGCTTTCAGAGGTATTCATTGAGCGAATTGACCTATATCCAATTTTGGTTGGAGAAATGATTCTAGTAGGGGAGGAGACGGGTCAGATATCTGGCATGCTAAACGCACTCGCTATATTTTATGAAACAGAAGTTGAGCGTAAAACCAAAGACCTTTCAACAATTATTGAACCGCTCCTGATGGTGGCCATTGGTGCTGGTGTGGGATTCTTTGCACTAGCTATGATTGCTCCAATTTACTCAATCTCTGACGGACTCAAATAACCTATGTTTTTATCGCGCTACAAAAAGCATGATGAAGGGTTTAGCTTGGTCGAAGTTTTAGTGGTAATTGGAATCTCTCTAATTATATTTGTTGGCTTATTTGCTTCTTTTGAGTATTCGCTAAAATTAATTGCTCAATCTAGAGCCAAGATGACGGCTCTGACCGTGGCAAACGATCAGATGGAATACATTCGGTCTCTCTCATATGACGCTGTGGGTACAGTCTCAGGTATTCCGTCAGGATTACTGCCGCAAATAAGCACTACTACTTTAAATGGAATTGATTTTACTAAACGTATATTAGTCGAATACATCGATGATGATGCTGATGGTGTTGGTGCCTCAGACAGCAATGCTATTACTACTGATTACAAACAAACCAAAGTGAGTGTGTCGTGGAATATTAATGGTAACGCCAATGAGGTGTTTTTGGTAAGTAATATCACTCCCCGTTCAATCGAGACCAACGTTGGTGGCGGTACATTACGTGTAAACGTATTTGATGCAGATGTTCAGCCTTTGCCAGGAGCTAGTGTCAGAGTAGTAAACAACACGATTGTTCCAAACATCGATGTAACTAGAACTACAGATGCTTCTGGTATAGCGTTGTTTGGTGGCGCACCAGCTGGTCCAGATTATGAAATTTTTGTATTTGGTACGGGCTACTCAAGTGATCAGACCTACATGGCCACCACCACTTTACCGACCCCTTCCACTCAGCCAGTGGCCGTAGTAGAAGCTGATATATCTACAATGAACTTTTTTATTGATAGAACAAGTGAATTAACGGTCCGTACTTTAAGCGGAAAAACCACCCAAGAGTACACTGAGACATTTACCGACATGACTGGTATCGTGGAGTTTACTGATGTGGCTCTTGCAGATGGTGCTATGGGCCTAGCTACTTCTGGAAGTGCTTATGTATCTTCTGGTGATCTGTTTTTAACCCCACTGACACCGTCCCCATTAGATGCTTGGGAGTTTTTGGTGGCTAGTGGCACTGTGCCATTTAATACCGCTGCCACTATCAGATTTTACACTTCAACTTCAACCGCTGACCTTATCCCCGATAGTGATTTACCAGGAAATGGTATTGGATTTTCTGTTGGAACGGTTGATATATCAGCTCTCTCAAAGGACACCTATCCGTCAATTGTGGTTGGAATTACTTTAGAGACCTCCGATACCAGCATTACACCAACAGTTGATGAGGTTCAGCTCCTATATCTTGAATCAGAGACTGGTTTAGCTGGGGTAGATTTATACATGCAGGGGTCTAAGACGATAGGTACCAATGCCAGTGGTACTGATATTTATAAAACTACTAACTCAATAACTACCGACAGTAATGGTGAGTATGTTTTTCCTGATCTTGAGTGGGATGCGTATACCTTCACTGTCTCTGGTTACGATATCGCTGAAGCTTGCTCAAATAATCCCTTAGACCTTAGTCCAAACACTACTGAAACTATGGACCTGGTCTTGGTTGCTGATAGTGCTAGTACCCTTCGGGTGGTGGCAGAAACTATTTCTGGAACTAAATTAATTAGTGCAGAAGTAACGCTAGAGCGCCCAGGTTTTTCTGAAACTATCGACACCAGCACCTGCGGACAAGTTTTCTTTACTGGACTTAATAGCAATACAGACTACGAGCTCACTGTTTCTCCGAGTGGATTTGCTGCGCAAACAATTTCTGCAATAACTATCACTTCTGATGAGGTGATGGTGGTAAAATTTTAGTAATGTCTGATTATATGAATAATCGTGTCCAGTCAGGATTTACGCTAGTGGAAATGATTGTGGTTATTGCTGTCAGTACAATGCTGATGCTGGCAATAACTAACAGTATTTTAAGTCTCTACAAAAACCATGGTTATACATATGCCCAATCTAATGAAATTGATGCTGCAAGGAGGAGTATAAGTGACTGGATGCGTGACGCTAAAGAAATGACCCCCGCTGCTAATGGAGCCTTCCCGATTGTGACTGTAGAGCCTCAGCGCTTTGGATTTTATAGTGATATTGATCGTGATAATGGCGTTGAGTATGTTGAGTTTGCAGTGGTGGGTACTGATCTATATAGATACACTTATAATCCAATTGGTTATCCGGCTACCTACAATACCGCTTCTCCTGACGAAACACTTTTGTTGTCTGAGTATGTACAAAATATCAGCCAAGGAATAACGACCTTTAGTTATTATAATGGTGCGGGGGCACTTATGGCTTCACCAGCTGCTATGATTAGTGATATTCGATATATCGAGATGCAGGTAATTGTAAATATTGATCCACTGCGGGAGCCAGGGGAATTTATGTTAAAGGGGAGTGCAGCACCACGTAACTTGAAGGATAACTTATAGTATGTCACTCATTAATTTACAAAAGAATAAACAAGGCGGTTATCTATTACTATTAGTTTTAGTTTTTTCGGCAATTTTCTTTGTAATTGTAAGTTCATTTGTGGCGTCTATTGTTACTCAAAGTAAAGTCATTACTCAGCGGGTGCAGCTTGAGGAGGCAGGTCATATAGCAGAGGCTGGTTTAAATTATTATAAATGGTTCTTGGCTCACTATCCGGGTGATGTGACAAATGGTACAGGTCTGCCTGGACCATATATTGGGGTTTATAGTGATCCAGAGGGCGCCGCTATTGGTGAATATTCACTTGAGGTAGCTAGTACTACCTATTGCGGTGAGTTGGCGTCTATCGATGTAAATTCCACTGGCCATACCTATGTTGACCCATCTGTAACGCGCACTGTCAGTGCTCGTTACGCTCAGCCTTCTGTAGCTGATTATTCTTTTATCCTCAATGCTGATGTATGGGTCGGTAACGATGTGCAAATTACCGGACCTTACCACTCCAATGGTGGAATTAGAATGGACGGGACAAACAACTCAAGTGTAACTAGTGGTCAGGCAACTTGGAATTGTACGAGTAGTTTTGGATGTTCCCCTGGCGGAACTCGAGATGGGGTGTTTACCACTACCGCTAACCCAAATACCTCTTTATTTGAATTTCCGTCAGCCCCAGTAAACTTTACAGGTATGACTGTCGACCTCTCGCTTATGCAGTCCAAAGCGCAGTCGCAGGGTCTATATATCGGTCCCTCTGGAAAGGCTGGCTACCACCTTATTTTCTTATCTGATGGTAGGGTCGAGGTTAGAAGAGTTAACTCTAAGGTCAATGAGCCTAATGGTTATGCGTGGGGATATTATATGAATATTTTAAATGGAACCAGTCTTGTGGGAGTCTATACTCTACCAGCGAGTTGTCCGCTTATCTTCGTGGAAGACCAAGTGTGGTTGGAGGGAGAGGTGAATGGAAAATTCACTTTGGCTGTGGCCGACGTTGACTCTTCCGGAGTAGATCCTTCAATTATTTTGAACAACAATATCACATATTCAAATACCGATTCTGGTCTATTGTCTATTGGAGAATATGATGTTTTGGTAGGCCTGGTAGTGCCAGATGATATGGAATTGAACGGTATTTTTATTGCTCAAAAGGGTCATTTTGGTCGCAACCATTATGACACCTCTATGCCAAATGCCTGGGAATCGTATATTAAGCGAAATTCTCTCACCATTAACGGTACTATCGTCTCTAATGGAAGAGTGGGTACTAAATGGGTTAGTAGTGGTACAGGCACATATTTATCTGGTTTCAATTATCGGTACAATTCATATGACCGTAATTTGGTGCTAGACCCACCGCCCTTGATACCGCGAACTTCCGATTTATATCAGTTTTCACAGTGGCGCGATGCTAACTAAGCTTTGTCTGATAAGGTAGGGAATTAAGCCATTTCCGGCGTGCTACAATTTCTTGATATGAAACATGCGCATGCCCTCGTGATAGGTAACTGGAAACTAAATCCCGGCAATACCCTTGAAGCCAAGACGTTGTTTGCAGAACTGAAGAAGAAGATTCCAAAGACCACTACGGCTAAGGGAGCTGCGTCAGTTATCAAACTTGGTGCGCAAGATGTGCACTATGAAGAGCGAGGGGCGGTCACTGGTGAAATTGGTGCAGGCCAGCTCGCGTCTTTTGGGGTTGAATACGTTATTGTTGGACACTCAGAGCGTCGAGCTCTTGGCGAGACTGATGCGGAAGTCAACAAAAAAGTGCAGGCACTATTAAAACGTAAGCTTGTACCTGTCGTTTGTATCGGTGAACGTTTACGTGATTCACAAGGGCAGTTTTTTAATCACATCGCTGCTCAAATAAAAGCTTTGTGTGAAGGTTTGACCCCCGCACAACTTCAGAAGGTCGTGATTGCCTACGAGCCAATCTGGGCCATTGGTACCGGAGCTACCGCTACTGCCGAAAATGTTAAAGAGATGCAATTGTTTATCGTGAGCACTCTCACTAAATTATACGAACGGAAAGTCGCAGAAAAAGTACGCTTGATTTATGGAGGTTCTGTTAAAGAAAGTAATGCACGAGAACTCTATGAGCAGGGCGGTATGAGCGGCTTCTTGGTTGG
>Ga0076283_101_pt1 | contig 15795 bp, 1 predicted proteins | sample RifGroF2_FD_67787 | JGI IMG/M metagenome (GOLD analysis project Ga0076283, IMG submission 67787) | Parcubacteria bacterium GW2011_GWF2_44_8 | reverse complement strand
CAAACTTCCTTGCAGTCTGAATCCGAAGAGACAGCTGTCGACAAAGTCGCACAGCTGAATGTTGATGTCTATCAGACTGAAAACAAAATTGTTATTTACGCACAAGCCGCGGGGGCGGACATGAACGACGTCAATGTATCTATTGAAGGCGATGCTGATATCGTGCTTATTGAGGGACGACGCATTCGTCCTGAATACATCGTATTTCCAAAGAGTAAAGAACAGGGTGCCTACTTTGCATCAGAATGTATTTGGGGTGATTTCTATCGTCGTATTATTTTGCCTGAGAGTGTCGAGATAGAAAAGGCAGAAGCAAAAATAAAAAATGGTGTACTTATTCTTGTACTACCTTTACTCAAGTCTTCTGAGAAAGAGAAGGTTCGATTGCGAGTAAAACAAGAACGTCGTCAACCAAGTAGTAAATAAGTTCAAATCAGTACCTTGATATCTATGCAAAAAACACAAAACAACACTACTACGTTTTTAAAAAACACTTTAGTACTTTTCTTTGTTGCGACCTACTTTTTTATTGGGGCCGCTATTGCTAGCGCTGCGACTCTACAACTAAATCCAAGCACTGGTTCATATAGTACTGGTCAAACTTTTACCTCATCATTACGTGTACTTCCAGCTGGTCAAAATATAAATGCAGTTGAAGCCACTCTTAAATTTGACCCATCAGTAGTATCAGTAGTTAGTATCTCAAAAGATGGATCAGCTTTTTCACTCTGGACAGTGGAGCCAACTTTTTCAAACACGGCTGGTACTATTACCTTTGGTGGAGGAAGCCCATCTCCATTTTCTGCTACTTCAAACCTGGTTAATATCACATTCCGTGCACTCAAGGCAGGTTCAGCAGCAGTCAGCTTTACCGAAGCTTCTGTCCTGGCTGCAGATGGACAAGGCACTAACGTTTATCAAAGTTCTGGTCCAGGTACCTTTACTATCGCGGCTGCTACCACCCCAACTCCTACTCCTACTCCAACTACACCGACCCCAACTCCTACCACTCCAACCCCAGAACCTGAAGATGATAATGAAGAAGCACTTATCTTCGGAGATCCACCACGCGCACCAGAAATTGGTTCACCAGCTTTCTTGGATCCAGAAGTTTGGTATTCAAATACCGAAGGACTCTTTAGTTGGACATTGCCATTTGACGTAAACGCTATGGCGATTGAAATTGCCACTTCATCAGACAATGTACCAAACTTGAATGAAGATGCGATTCTTGAACCACCAGTAGATGAATTTAGAATTACTAAGGACTTAGTTTCAGATGGTGTCCAGTACCTCAGTATTCGATTCAAGAACCAAGTTGACTGGGGTGTTACTTTGAATAGAAAGCTTCAAATCGACACTACACCACCGGAGAAGTTTGATATCGTTATTAGAACTGGTACAACACCGTCTGACTTCCCATTACTTAACTTTGAGGCGACTGACAAGACCTCAGGCATTGCGTTCTACGAATTAACTATTGCTGATAAAGAACCGTTTAGAGTAACTCCTGACGAAGCGCGACTAGGCTACTTACTCCGTGAACTTGAAGACGGTACCTATACAGTAAAGGTCGTTGCTCATGACATGGCTGGCAATAAGCGAGAAAGTACTAAGCCTGTCCTAATTACGGCTGGATGGGTGAAACCGGCTGAGGTGGTTGAGGAGAAATCATTCTGGGATTTCTTTACACCAGCCAATCTATTTATCTTCTTCCTCCTTGTAGTTGTCATTCTACTAAGTATCTTCATCTGGTATGAACGAAAGCAACTAAAGATCAAAGAAGAGAAGTTGCGTCGCGAAACACGAGAAGTTCAAGACCAAATGGAGAAAATCTTCTCAGCACTCCGTGATGAAATTTACGACCAGATCAACATGATTACCAAGCGAAAGAGGTTGTCTAAGAGCGAGAAAGAAGCAGTTGAAGGACTCAATCAAGCGCTCGAAGTTTCAGAGACCTTGATTGAAAAGGAAATCAATGATGTAAAGGCAATATTGAAGTAAATTCACTCTTCAATCCACATAAATGACATTTATACCGCGTATCCCGAAAGAGGTACGCGGTATAATATAATAAACCTATTTCTGTCTTGGGAAGACAGAGGGGTTGTTATGTAATGTATTTAAAGGCTTTTTTCACTAAAACTACATTGTGGTCAGTAGCGGCTTTTTGTTTGCTTGTGGGTATTTTTGTGTACGCTACTATCGACCGTACTGTGTATGTTACAGAGCAACTTGTTGTGATTCCCGACAGTGTAGTATCTGATACTTGGATTGGGGTTGAGAACATACTGATTAGTGATATTTCTGAGGACTCTCTATATCAAGAATTTTCACCCTCAAACGCAGCGGTGCTGGACCTGAATCTCATGAATTCAAATCAACCAGAAGAAACTTCTGGTAATGATTCGAACACATCCGAAGACACTACTGGTGAAGCTCCTGTCGCGCCAGAGGAAACAGGGGGCGAAATTGAAGATCTTCCAACTGAAACTGAAGAAACCCCTACTGTACCAGTAGAGGAAATTGAAGAAGTGATTGATGAGCCAGTAGTTGAGGACGAGGTTGCTCCTGAACCAACTCCAGAACCTGAACCAACCCCTGAACCAACTCCAGAACCCGAGCCTGAACCTGAACCAACCCCAGAACCTGAAGTCTCAGTAAATTCGAATTCTCCATACTGGGGTCTGTTACCATTGTCTAATAATTCATATCGTCTGACACAAGAGACAGTCACTGAAGAAGTAGTTCAAGAGCCAGTAGTTGAGGACGAGGTTGACCCTGAACCAGCTCCAGAACCAGAACCAACTGTTGATGAGTTGCCGGTTGAAGAAACTACTGAAGAAGTAGTTGATGAACCAGTGGTCGAAGAGGAGGTTGTAACTGAAGCGGAAACACAGTCAGAGACTGATGGAACTGAGCTGATTGAAGAAGGTGAGGTCGACTCGTTAGAAGAAACAGAAGAAGTATTACTTGATGAAGAGGCAGGTGCTGACACTGAAGAAGTGACGAGCGAAGGATCAGATGAGGAGGGATATGTAAGTGAAGTTGAAGAAGGTGAGGAGGAAGAGGTATTTGAAGAGGAAGTGGTAACGACTATTTATGATGTTTGTGTGGGTAACGAGGAGTGTAAGCTCTACAGTACGACTTTCACAGGCTTCTCTGTACCTGAATTTGAAGAGGGAAAGTTCTTAGCTTCAGCTCAACTTAGACTGTCTCTTGCTGCCAAGACTAAGACTTCATACACAGAAGGTCCGCAGCGGTTTGTGGTTGAGTATTCATATGAAGCTACTGGAGAGTGGCGCACAGCAACCATTATTGATATTGAAGATGAAATTGCCAATAGTATAAATGGTGGGTATTTCCTAGTTTCCTTGGAAAAGCCGCTTAACCAAGCGCAGTTGGCAAATCTACAGGTTCGTATTTCATACCAAGGTGACATCAGTGACCTTGATCGAGCTTATATTGAAAGCCTTTGGTTGGAAGTAACTTCAGCTTCATTCTATGAAGAGACTGATCCAGAATATCTTTCTGGGGCAATTGACTATTCAAGAGATTTGCTTGCTCCGGAATTTCACGAACTCAATAACTCAGATATGGACCCGGCCATGAGTGAGTTGCCATCATTTACTCTTAGTTATTCTCCGCAACAAAACTTTATCAAGCGTGCTCTCACTGCGGTATTTAGCGAAAACGAATACGCAGTTGATTCAGTGCGTATCATTGATGCTTTAGGCGATGTCATAACTGTACCAGTTGATGTTGAGTATTATGATGATAAGACTTGGACAGTGCAGTTTTTAGAGCAGCCACAAAAGATGGTGCCAGGAAAGTACACTGTGGAGCTTGTCATTAATGAAAACGAAACTCTCTATACAGATAGCTTCGAGTTCTACTGGGGTGTCTTGGCAGTTAACACCACCAAGAGTATGTACTTCCCAGGTGAAGATGTGACTTTGAACCTAGCGGCTCTCACTGAAAAAGGAGATACAATTTGTGATGCGGTATTGTTACTTAAGGTAATTGACCCATCCTATACAATTTACGAAATTCCGGTTGAGCAATCTGGTGCTTGTGGAAAAAACAACGTAACTGATATCCCTGACTACTTAGCTTACTTTAATGATGCAGATGCTTTAGGTGAATATACTATCCAGCTTCAACATCTAAACCGTGAAGGGGAGGTGGTACATAGTATTCAAGATCATTTTGAGGTACGTGAATATATTCCGTATGACATCGAGCGAACTGCTCCAACTCGTATTTATCCACTGGCTCCATATGATGTAACGCTAAAGATCGAAGCCGATCGAGTATTTACTGGTGACATTGTTGAGCGTGTACCTCGTGGCTTTGTGTTTACAGAGACGGGTGGAGCTGAGGTGGTTACCATGCCTGATTACACTGAGCTTATTTGGCGCGGTGTGTCTCTTGAAGAAGGTGATTCTATAGAACTCTCATATCAGTTTGATGCCCCTGACATCAGTCCATACATGTACCTACTTGGCCCACTAAATATGGACGGCTTTACTGAGCTTCGTCAGTGGCAAATCGCGTCTGACGCCCTCACTGCTACAGGCGCCTTTTCTGGCACGAGGTCGGTGGCAAGTACGAATCTCAACCAAGCACCAAGTCCACTCCAGTGGAGTAGTTCAGATATTGATCCATTTTACTTTGATCATTCAACTTCAACTAATTCTCATGAAGTGACAATTAGACAAGCCGGAGATTACTTTTTGGCAGTCACTGTGCCTCAAGTACGTACTGATGGAAATAGTAGTCGAACTAGAGTCGGAGTAGAGGTGCGTGTCAATGGTGTTCCAGTACCGCAAGGTTTGGGACGAAGTTCATACATTAGAAACTTTAGTGGTCACGCTGAATCTTCTGCTCATGCCAACATATTACTCACCGATATCCAAGTCAATGATATCGTTGAGGTGTATGTAGAGGGTCTAACTACTGTTGATGCAGGTGACATTGTGAACGTTTCTGGACAAGCTTCAATGTTCCTTGAATATGTGGGTGTGGGGGCGGGTGTGTTTGCTGCCACAACTACACAAACCACTAACTCAACCAACCTTAACCAGTTAACTGAGTATCCATTTACTTGGACTGAAACTCGCCAGGATTCAGGTTTTGTGCACTCTGATTCAATTAATCCTGAGCAGATTGTTATTTCAAACCCAGGCTACTACCTTGTAAATGTTAACGTTCCAATCACTGGTGCTGATACTCAACAAAACATTTATGGTCGAGTGAGACTTGATGGTGCAATTGTGCCAGGTGGGCACTTCAAGCAGGGGTATATGGTGTCGTCAGGTACTGAAAGTGATGGAGAAAGTTCAATCCATTGGTCAGGTGTGGTGCACGCCACAACAACTAATCAAGTCCTTACAATTTCAGCTCAACGAGAAGCTCGTCAAAACGGCGTAACTGTCACCTCTGGCTTTGTAGGGTCAGTTTATATCCAAGAGCTCCCTTCAAGTGACATTATCGTGGCGCGAGGCACCGCGGTGGTTGGTGGTACTAACTGGAATCCAGCGGCAGCAGCCGCAGTTCAGTGGAATACACAGGATTTTATGGATACTGGTGTGTTTAGTCATTCAACTACTTCTAATAGCCATCAGATTACAGTTAATCAAGATGGCGATTATTTGGTGTCTCTAAACGATGCTTTAAACGGAGCAGTGGCACGATCAAACTCGAGGTTGGAGATTTTAGTAAATGGAACACCAGCTCCGGGAGCGCAGACTAAATCTCATTATATTAGAAACCAAAACGGTCATGCGGATTCTTCTGGAGCGCTTGTATACTTGGTACAAGGTTTGACTGCCGGAGATGTGGTTACTGTTACAACTCAACAAGAAGCGGCAGCCGGTACGGTAAACGACTCTACCGATGCAATTATCATGATGAGGAAGAAAGCGACACTGGATCTTCGTCCAGATGCACCAGTGACAACTGCACCATTTGATAATATTCGTTTTGCTTCATCTACTCCATACTTTGACTTTTCAGCTACTGATCCAGACGGCACTTCAGATATTGAATATGAATTTTCAATTGCTACCAGTACTGGTTTCACCGCTTCAACTACCTTTAGTTCCGTCACAGACAGTGAATTCTTTAATACTGCCTCATCTACTGACACTTCACCGTTTACTGAAGGAAATACTATTCGGCTGCAGCTGACTTCTGGTGATATTCTCGATGATCAAACAACTTACTATTGGCGCGTCCGAGCCAAGGATATAAATGGTTCAGGTGAGTTTAGTGATTGGTCTACAACCAAGAGTCTTACTGTCGATATGGCGGCACCGGCTGCAAGTTGGTTCCAATCCTACACTGGTCAATTTGAGGGCGATTCTTTAATTGGAGCATCTAGTAACAATGACCAAGTCCTAGTGGATGCTAGTGTAAGTTCAGAAGTTTTAATTGCCTATGGAGAGGGGACAAATACTTCACCTAAGTACCGTTTATGGAACGGAGTTTCGTGGGGTACTGAAGCTAGTGCTCAAGCTGTTTCAGGTACCATAAACTGGGTGCGTACAGCCGCTTCTGTCACTCGTGATGAGTATGCACTCATCACGCTTGATTCAGCCAGTGATTCGTTTGTACAAATTTACAGTGCCTCAACTTCATCGTGGGCAAATCAGGTGCTGATGTCGCCAGCGGTAACTGGTCCGCAGTATCGTGGTATAGCCGTTAGATATGAAAGTGTGTCGGGTGATTTGATGGCCGTGTCATGTACCAATAGTCCAAATCCAATTTATCGTATTTGGAACGGCACTTCATGGTCTGCGACAAGCACCATCGCTGTTAGTTCACTAAATAACTGTAACTTCCTTGAACTTGCTTCAGACCCGGCTTCAGATGAGATGATATTGGTGGTTCGTGATACTGGTACTCAGTATGAAGCGCTGGTTTGGAACGGCTCAGCTTGGGTTGAAAGTCGAGTAATAGGTTCATCAGCCAAAGTAGCTCGCGAAGGTATGGCGGTAGCCTATGAAGCTTCCGGAGATCAGGCGGTTGTTATTGTCAGTAATGGAACTGCAAACAGTTTTGCCTATACTACCTGGAACGGAGTTGAGTTTAGTACTAACGCTACACAAGTTATCGGTAATGACTTTGAGTTTGGACGATTAGCAGCTGATACGGACTCAGATAATCTTGCCCTTTGTTACATCGATGAAGATAACGACATTGGAGCCATTCGTTGGAATGGTGGAGTGTGGTCAGCTACAACAGAGCTTGATACTGGCGGTAATATCGACACTGGTCGTCCTGTAGATTGTCGATTTGAAACAACGGCTGGTCGTAGTGAGTATTTAATGGCTACTTACAGTGATACACTCAATGTGCGTTACCGCGCCGGTACCTCTACTGTCTATTCAACTGAAGCAACAATTGGCACAATGCAGGACTCATTCTGGGTACAGACTGAACGTGCTGGCGATGGCACAATTTTGGCGGTAGCACTTGATGATGTGGCTGATAATTTAAATTCTTCATACTGGAATGGTACCAGTTGGTCATCTGAGGACACGCTTGAAACTAATCTGTCTTCAGTTATCGCTTCGCCGTACGAAATGTACGATATGTCTGCCAAGCGCTTCCAGTTTGCTGAAGGAGTAGTGCAAACTCCACCTATTAACTTTACCGATGTTCCAAACCAACCAACTTGGGGAGACATAAACTTTAGTACCACTGAACCATTTGGTACTGACGTGTTAGTGCGTGTTAAGTATTCAAATGTTGGTACTTGTGATGCCTATATTCCAGACCTGGCACTGCCTGGCAACAGTGCTGGTTTTGATGTTACTGATTCACCAATTGACTTAGTTAGTGTTTCAACAACCACCTATGATCAGATTTGTCTTGAGGCAACTCTCACCACCTTGGGTGACTCTTCAGCTTCGCTTGATGAGTGGACACTGGCATGGGTACGTCAACCAAAGCTAATTCAAAATCGCTACCGTTGGTATGTAAACGGTAGCTTCCTAACTCCGACAGATCCGTGGCCAGCCGGGGTTGATGATACGGCTGAGAATACAGCCATTAATTCTTCAATTGCTGTTAATAACAATGAAGAAATTCGTCTGCGTATGTCGCTTCAAGGTGACAACGTAGAATTACCGGCTTTCTCTGAGGCGTTTAAAATACAGTACGCTGAAGGATTTACTTGTAGCAATACCTTAACTTGGCACGATGTCGGTGACCCAGCTTCCACTACTGCCTTGTGGCGGGGATTTGAAAACTCAATTGTAGGAGACGACTGGTATAGTGCTAGCTGGGGCAGGCGAGTTAAGGTTATTGTCGATAGTGCGCTGGTGTCAGATAGTCAAACTAATTTCCCAATTTATCTCAATTTAGCTGATTTCCCAACGTCATTCTTCGATAATGTTCAGGCTGATGGAGATGATATACGTATTACTGAGGCTGATGGCGTGAGTGAGGTTCCGTTTGAATTGGTTACAATCGATACCTCAGCTGATACTGGAGAACTGCACTTTAAAGCTGACGTGTCTTCTACAACAGATACTGCCTTCTTTGTTTACTATGGTAATGGTAGTGCTTCCGGTTACTCCAACACTGCTACCTATGGTCGCAATAATGTGTGGACCAATGGGTTCTTGGCAATGTACCACCTTGATCAAAGTCCTTCAGCTGGAGCTCCACAGTTTGTTGATAGTACTGGCAATAATACTGGTACGGCAGTGAACCTTGAAGCAGGAGATAGACTTACCGGAGCAGTTGGTCGGGCTATCGATGTGGACGGGGTAGATGAATACATTGATACTAATATAAATCAGAACATTCTTCGTTCAACTTGGTCTGTTTGGATTAATCCAGACGGTGCGCAAGGAGCTTACGACGGTATCATGATGTCGCGAGGAACTCTTACTCACGGAATTAACATAAATAGTGGGGCCAATAGATTAGGCTACCACTGGCGAGATGCTGCAAATACTTATAGCTGGAATGGGGCACCAATTTATCCAACCAATGAGTGGTTCATGGCCACCTTGGTGGTTGAGCCGTCTTTGGCTACTATGTATGCACATACTGGTAGTGGGGTAACCAGTGCCACTAATGCTGTTACCCATGCTACGGCTACAGTTGACGCGCTTGATATTGGACGTGACCCATTTGGTTCAGGACGTTCATTTAACGGTATCATTGATGAAGTTTCACTCTCAAATGTCGCCCGTAGTGCTTCTTGGTTATCTACAACATTTAACAACAAATCAAATCCAACTGGCTTTTATAGTGTGTCCAGTGAGGAACTTATAAGTGACGGTCGATTATTACCATCTGTTGTCCTATCAGAATCTGATGTTTCTGAAACATACGAAGAAGAAAATCCAACTCGTGATAATCAAAACACGCTCCCGGTGGGGAACGACGCTGAATGGGACTTTGTCCTTGAAAATAACGGTGCTACCCCAGCTACAAATTACTGCTTCCGTATGGTGTACGAGGATGGTGCGCTATTAAATACTTACAACACTTACCCGCGGCTTATTACTAATGCCCCGCCGCTGGTCCCAGTTTTGTCTGCACCATTTGATAATGAACGATTGGCTTCTACTACACCATGGTTTGAGTTCTCTGCTGACGACGAACTTGAAGATGAAGTGGCGTATGAGATTCAAGTATCTACAGACTATGCTTTCGGAAGTACAGTGATTAACAACAATTCACTAGCTAGTTTTGCTTTGTTTACTAACTTGGTTCAGCCTTCAGAGAAGGGGCAGTTTACTAGTGCTGATACTATTCAGTTTATTTCACCAACCACTTTATCTAGTGGTACTACCTACTGGTGGAGAGTAAGAGCCCAGGATCCAGATGGTTCAGGCTCTTACAGCGAATGGTCTACTCCAGAAAGCTTTACAGTAACTAGCGGGATAACAATTACCACTTGGTTCCAGACTACTGGCGAGCAGTTCGCAACTAACAACTTACTTGATGCAGTAGCAAATGCGAGTGATACCGGAATTGATTCCGGCTTCACTGCTGCGACGACCACCAGTACAGTAATTGACTACGATGATCGTGATACCGGCAATGCATGGGGAGATTTTAGTTTTACCAATAACGTATCATCGGGTGCAATAGAGTACTTTGTTGAATATCGTGTATCAGGAGAGACATTTGAACTGGTGCCTGACGTTGATTTGGCAGGTAATAGTGCTGGATTTAACTCTTCACCAGTGTCACTGGCTGGGCTTAATACCACTACTTATAACGAATTGCGATTAGTGGCTGTGCTTACTGGCAACGCTACATTACCAAGGCTACAGGACTGGACTGTGACCTGGAGTGAAACGATTGAGCCACCAACTCACGTCAATCCATTTGATAATGCCAAAGTGTCTACTACTACACCAGCACTCACATTCTTTACGTCAGATCCTGAAAATGAAGATCTGCAGTACGAGGTGCAGCTATCAAGTGCGTATGATTTTGGATCACCTTCAACATTTACTTCGGGTGTAAATGCAGGATTTACTAATACTGAAAATGGTGGTGACACATCTCCATTTAATACTGATGATCAAATTCAGTATCTGGTGCAAACTCCACTCACTAATGGCAATACTTATTGGTGGCGTACTCGTGCCCGGGATCCTCTTGGTGCAAATAGTTGGTCTGACTATTCAACTCCCGAGAGCTTTACAGTAGACACATCAATTACTACTTCAGTTTGGTACCAGACCATTGGGGAACAATTTGAGACTGATGAACTGGTTGATATTGAAACCACAGCTGGTGCGGCTCAAATTACTTCAATTATTACTGAGGTTATTTCAGTGTACGGTGAGGGAACGGGGCAGTCACCTCAGTATCGTTTATGGAATGGTACCAGTTGGAGTATTCCATATTCAGCGCAATCTGTCGGGGCGCAGATTCGCTGGCTTGAACTTAAGGCCTCACCAGCTAGACCTGAATATGCACTGGGAACACTCGGTACTGATTTGGATGTAAATTTCCAAATTTACAACTCCGAAACTGATACTTGGGGAGATATAGAGGAGTTGCAAACTGCCAGTGTAGCCACTAATAAGCGCACCTTTAACTTGGCGTATGAAAGTCAATCAGGTGATTTATTGGCAGTTGCTTGTGACGGGACTGAAGCTGTATATAGTATTTGGAATGGTACTAGTTGGTCGGCAACGAGCTCGCTGGCGTTAACTAACGCTAATAACTGTGAATTTGTGCAGATGGCATCAGATCCAACTTCTGATGAAATTATTGTCGTGTTTAGACATGCTGTAGCTAGTGCCAATGATTTTGAAGCTTTTGTCTGGAACGGAAGCTCGTTTGGAAACGCTGCTCAGTTTGGAGAGTTAGTTCAGTCAGCTCATGAGGGTATGGCGGTAGCGTATGAAGAGTCGGGCGGTCAGGCTATTGTGACAGTGTCCGATGGAGCCAATACCACACTTCTATACAATATTTGGAACGGTACCAGTTGGTCAGGAACAGCCACTCACGCTCTTGGCGACCACTTTGAATGGGCGACTATGAAGTCAGATATCGGTACAGACAGATTGGCTTTTTGTTACATCGATAACGATACTGACTTAGGAGTGCTTATATGGAGCGGTTCAGCTTGGAATACTGTCACTGAACTTGATATTGATGGTAACGATATTCGTGGCCGGGCCATTGATTGTGAGTGGCAAGTTGGTACCAACGATGGAGACTTGCTGGTTGCGTATTCAGACACAATCGGTACTCGTTACCAGACATACAATGGCACGACTTTTTCAGGGGAAGTTAACCTACCTCTAATAAATGACACCTTTGAAATCAATACAGTGCGGGCTGGCGATGGACTTATTCATTTAGCTGCTTACGATGACGCTCTTACTCCAGACCGCATAGATCACAGTCGCTGGAACGGTTCTGCTTGGTCAACGCGGGAGCGATTTTCAGACAACGCGTCACTTAATAACGTATTGCCATATGTGGGTGGAGTCAGTATGGCGCCACAGATTTATCCAAACTTTGTGAGTGGGTCTATTCGTTCTACTCCAATTGCTTTTGCTGATGGTACCGGTCCACGTTGGGATGTTGTCACTTGGAGTGATACTACGCCTGGCGCTAGTGAGATTTTGTACCGTGTCTACTACGAGAGTGCACCTGGGGTATTTAGTCTAATTCCTGACATTGATTTGCCTGGAAATAGTACTGGTTTTGTCTCTTCACCACTGGATATCTCTGATGTTAATCGCACCACCTACAGTGTGCTTCAACTTGACGCTCAGTTTGCTTGTGTGACTGGTGATTGTCCAACTCTTCAAGATTGGTCAGTTGCTTGGTCTGAAGGAATCACCATGTCTGGTATTGCTCGGGAATTTGATGGCGTGTCCACTACTACTAGTGGTACGGTTGCAGTGGCTGTAAATGGTGTGCTTCAAACTGGAAAGACTGGCACCATCCAAGCTGACGGTACGTGGTCAATTGCAAATGTGACGGCCTTCCCGGGAGATACATTAGTAGCCTTTGTAAATGGAGCAGCTGACTCTGACGAAGCTGTCGGTATCGCTACTTACGATGGAGTTGGTAACGTGACTGGGGTTGAACTTACCAAACGTCACGTGACGATTGGTTACGGTAATGTGTCCACAACCACCATTGCCGGCTTTGCTGGATACGATAATGCTGATGATGAAGACATCTTCTTCACGGTTGGAGCTGGTAACGCTTTTACTCTTTGTGCTGAAGTGTCTTGTGCTGATGGACAGCTAAAGATTAAAACTGGAACCACCTTCATCCCTGGAGCTACTCTAACTACTCATGATTTCTTAAACTTAGGTTCATTCCAACCAGCTACAAACACCGTGCGTGTCAGTGGTAGTTGGAATAGTCAGGGAACTTTTATTCCAGATACTTCAACCGTAATCTTTTCAGCTACTTCAACTGCTGAAACTATTACGACTTCAAGTAGTACTCTTGGCTTCTATAACACCACCTTTGGTGAGGGAAGTGGAACTGCTATTTGGACAGTTGAAAAACCAATGACAACCACCAACAACCTGTCAGTCACTTTTGGTACTTTGGCTCGTGGTACGTCTACTATTGCAGTTGGTGGCAATCTACAAGTTGGTGCCACCGCTTACTTCACAGGCCTTGCCACCACCACTTTTAATGGCAGCGGTAGTCACACCTGGTCTGATGCTAAGTCAGCCACTACTAGTAGTAATATTGGATACGTAGTAATTGATGGCACCACCAAGACAATCACACTAGCTGGTAACGTAGGTGCGCAGTCAGTCACTATCGGAGCTGATGATACACTCAACGCGTCTGGTTCTGGCTTTAACATTAATGTTGTTAGCGCTTGGGTGAACAACAACGCTTTTGTTCCGCAAAGCGGCACTGTTACTTTTGTGGGTACCACAACTGGATCAATTGCTCGAGGTACTTCTGCCTTTAACAACTTGGCCTTCACTGGAGTTGGAGGTAATTGGTCATTCTCAACACCTACTTTGGCCCTTAATGGTAACCTAAGTATTGCTACTGGTACTGTTACGTTCCCGACTGGTACAACAACTATTGCGGGCTCATTTAGTAACACTGGCGGTACATTCCTCCACAATAACGGTGAGGTACGTATGACTAGTACTACCGGCGGACGCACCATTACTCAGAGCGGCACGCCGTTCCTTAACGCCTTCTACGACTTAGTATTTGCTGGAAGTGGAGCCTGGAGTTATAGCGAGACAGCAGCCACTACGACTCATAACTTCAGAATTCAGTCCGGAACTGTAACTCTACCGAGTGGCACTTTGACTGTGGGCGGTGACTACTCCGTGACAGGTAGCGGGGCATTTACTCATAATAGTGGCGAAGTAATTCTCTTGGTTCAAGAGCCAGATGTAGTACGAACAAACGGCTCTTCGTTTAATAACCTTCGAGTCATTGGTGGTACCGGTTCTTGGTATAACAACAACTGGTCCGGCCGTGTACCAGTCACGATTGATGCCAGCGATGTAGCTGAGGATGTTACAAATTTCCCAATCTACATTAACCTAGCAGATTTACCGACCTCATTCTTCACTAATTTACAAACTGATGGTGATGATATTCGTATTACAACCAGTGATGGCTTTACCGAAGTGCCGTTTGAATTGGTGACAATTGACACTGTCGCTGAGACAGGTGAGTTGCATTTCAGAGGAAATTTAAGCGCAACTACCGATACAACTTTCTATGTGTACTACGGTAATGCCGCAGCATCTGCTTACGCCGTTTCTGACACTTATGGTCGAAACAATGTGTGGTCAAATGGTTATCTATCTGTCTATCACTTGGATCAAAATCCAGCAGGAGGAGCACCGCAGTATATTGATAGTACAGGCCTGACTACAGGTACAACCTTCAACATGGAGGCTGGTGATCAGCTGGCAGCACAAGTTGGCCGAGGTGCCGACATAGATGGTACTAATGAGTACATTCATTCAAATATGAGCAGTACCATTTCTACTTCAACTTGGTCTCTTTGGATGCGTACTGACGGAAACCAAAATGCGTATGATGGACTAGTGTTCTCACGAGGCGGACAAACTACTGGTATTAATATCGATAATACCGCCAATCGAATCGGTTACCACTGGAACGATGCTGCAGCTACCTATAACTGGAATGGTGGACCAGTCTATCCACGCGACTCATGGTTTATGGCTTCTTTGGTGGTTCTTCCAAATCAGGCCACTGCGTATGTACATGCCACCAGTGGAATTACTTCAGGTACAAATGTCACTACACACGGTAATTCTCTAATCAATAACCTTAACTTTGGTCAGGATAGTGCTGGCGGTCGTTTCTATAACGGTATGTTTGATGAAATCCGACTTTCAAACGTCGCCCGTACTCAAGGTTGGTTAACCACCGCCTTTAACAACATGTCCAGTACTACTGATTTTTATGCAGTCAGCGCTGGTGAAGCACAGTTCACCCGTTCCTTCACTGATACGAATGCCACTGTACTCGGAAACCTTACTCTCGATACTGGCGGGGACAGTACATTTAATACTGGTACTTTATCTATTGATGGATCGTTTACTAACAACGCTCAGTTTACAGCTAATGGCGGAACTGTTCGTTTCAATTCAACAGCAGGTGCTGAGACAATTGATGCTGGCGATTCTTCATTTGCTACCCTTACTTTCGATAGCGCAACGGGTGACTTTACAGTAACTGAAAATGCTACTGCAACCGTAGCTGTTAATCTCACCAACGTGGGGCAATTTACTCTAGCCAGTGGCCGTACTTTGGCATCACAAGGCACATTCACCAATGCGGCAAACGGGGCCAATACTACTTGGACTGGATCAACCCTCCGTCTATTCAGTGGTACTGACATCACCCTAAACAACAAAGCGCATGCTGGCGATGTTTACGCTACGCTTGAGGCGGCAAGCAGTACTTTGGCTCGCATGTGGAATTCAAGTGCTACTAGTTACGTTACTAGTGGAGCGACAGGTGCAATTTACTCACAAGATCATGCAGGGGTAGATGGAGATTTGAATATCTATGGTAACTACACACGCGCCACTGGAACTGAACACTGGAGTTACGCTACTGACTTTGATGGTGTGGCGTTAACTGGAGTTGAGCGACAAGTAGATGTACGCGTAGCTTCAAGTTCACAAATTACCATCCAGGCAGCCACACTGTCTGTGATTGGTGGAGCGAGTGCAAGTACCACGGTTGATGCCATTGCTAACGCTTTTGCGATTACTGCCACCAGCTCTACGGTTCATAGTTCTTACGCTACATTCGCTG